>Ga0214544_1000182_pt1 | contig 98285 bp, 37 predicted proteins | sample CNSS3metaG_FD_160074 | JGI IMG/M metagenome (GOLD analysis project Ga0214544, IMG submission 160074) | Root nodule microbial communities from cowpea collected in UCLA plant growth center, Los Angeles, California, USA - CNSS3 | ecosystem: Host-associated > Plants > Roots > Nodule | place: USA...
CTTAGTCTATTCTTGATTAAGTGTGAATTCCATAGAGGTAATGTTGACTCTACATTATTTGTCAAAAAATCCAATAAAGATCTCTTATTTGTACAAATCTATGTAGATGATATCATTTTTGGATCCAATAATATTTCTTTGTGCAAGGAATTCTCTACAAATATGCAACAAGAGTTTGAGATGTCTATGATGGGAGAATTAACCTTCTTTCTTGGACTAAAAATCAACCAAGTTAAGAATGGTATATTCATCCACCAAGCCAAGTACTGTGCAGAATTATTAAAGAAATTCTCTATGGACAACTGCAAGGAATCTTCAACACCTATGACCACTAATTGCTATTTAGATATTGATGAATTAGGTAAGTGTGTTGATCAAACAAAGTATAGAGGTATGATTGGTTCTCTACTTTACTTAACTGCTAGTCGTCTGGATATCATGCATAATGTGTTTGTTTGTGCACGATTTCAATCATGTCCTAAGGAGTCTCACTTAACCGCTGTAAAAAGAATTTTGAAATACTTGAAAGGCACTAAGAGTCTAGGCTTATGGTATCCTAGATGGGCTAATATATCATTGGTGGGATATAGTGACTCTGATTTTGGTGGCTGTAAAGTGGATAGAAAAAGTACTAGTGGAACATGTCATCTATTAGGTTGTTCATTAGTGTCATGGCATTCTAAAAAACAAGCATGTGTTGTGCTTTCTACCAAGGAAGCAGAATATATTGTTGCAGGAAGCTGTTGTGCATAATTCATTTGGATCAAGCATCACCTAGAAGATTATGGCATTCATTTAGACAACATTCCTCTTAGGTGTGATAGTACTAGTGCTATAAATCTCACAAAAAATCCAATCATGCACTCTAGAACCAAACATATAGAAATAAGACATCATTTTATTAGAGATCATGTTGCAAAAGGAGAATGCAAAATTGAATATATTGACACAATAATCAATTGGCTGACATATTCACTAAACCTTTGGCTAGAGAAAGATTTTATGTACTTCGAAATGAACTTGGGATACTTGATTTTACATGTACTACATAGCTACTACCTCATATTTTGTACTCTGTAGTAAATATAGTTAACTATACTGCACCAGAATTATCACCATTGTACCTGTTATTCTGTCTCTGCATTACATAGTCAACTCTGTCGTTAACTATCCCCTTCATACTACATCAGAATTTTCACCACTACATCAGGTTTTTTTGTTTCTGCATTAGAATTGTCACCATTGCACCAGTGTTTCTTCTATTTTTGCATTACATAGTCAAGTCCTTAGTTCACTATGTTTTTTCCTGCATCAGACTTGTCATATCTGCACCAAGTTTTCTTATTATGCATAACATAGTCAACTTGCTAGTTAACTAGTCACGCATTTTTCATATTTCCTGTGACATTTTGAAAGTAGTCGACTACATTAGTATCCTAGTTAACCATGTATGGCATAGAAGTGGTTTGGTAAAATTTTCTTCTCTTTTAAAACTTCACTGTTCTACAAAAATTAAAATTCCCAAATCTGTTCAGAACCCTAAAACCCCATTTTTCTCTCATCCTCTCTCCATCACACATAAACCTTAATCTCTGCACCATCATCAATGGCTTCGTCATCCTCGCATCCCAAACGTATAAAGCGCACAGCTGTCAAGATCACTTCTCGTCCTACTGACCTCGATGGCTGGATCAGCGATGATGAGTAGCAAGGCACCTTTGTCAAGAACTGGAAGGATTGCAACATTATCAATCCGAAATATATCGACATAGATTTCTTCCGCAATAATGGGTTTCAGTTCCAAGAGCACTTTGCCTATCAATGCTTGGAAAAATTTGTACAACTTCGAGGTATCTACTATCCTAACCTTCTTAAGGTTTTCTATGCCAATGCTTGAGAGGATAATGGTACGGTGGTATCACGGGTGAAAGGGGTCAATATAATCTTGAATGATACTGTCTGGACCATTGTTGCTGGCTTTCAACTAGGGGGAGAAAAGTTGCATGTTGGTTTGCCAAATCTGCGAAAAATGGAGATATACAAATCCTCGCTGCGTAATTCGTCTAGTGCAAAGAAATGTACCTTCTAAAAAACTAGTGGTATGAAGAAGGATGATCGTGTTATGGCATTCATTATAGGTTGGATTTTAGCTCCAAGAGTTGGAAATCATGGGCAACTTCTAACAGAGGATATCTTTCTGATGCATGCCATAAACTCTAGGGTCAAAATCAATTGGTCTGCTCTTGTGTGTGACACCATCATCAAGACTACAAAATTACAGATGTATCCCCTACCTTACGCCTTATTCTTGTCAAAAGTATTTGAGTGCTATAATCTTGATTTGGCTGATGAAATCTTTGTTCTGCTCACTCATTCAAACTTCATTGAACTCAATGCTCTTCATCACATGGGTTTTATTTTCAATGACAATGAGTGGACATTTAAGGATGATCCTTCTCCATCTGTAGCAACTTCACCGCCACCGTTATCCACTGATCACTCCACGCACTCTGATGTTCTACATTCTCTAGCTGCTCTCACTCTTTCTGTTGCCCGTCTAGATGCAAAGGTCACAAAATTGCTGAAACATCATGAAATTAATGATGAGGAAGATGATCCTATTACAAAAGATGCTGCAAACTCTATTTCTGATACCAGTGACGATGAATTCGCTGCTGAAGAAGACAATCCCCACATAGCAAACGCTGCTAATGCTGCTAATGATGCTACGGATGAAGATACCTACTCCACTACAAATGATATGTCAGCTAGTGTACAATCTCGCTGCTGATTACTTTTTTGGTCCCTTGGGGTTATCTTCTTATCTCTGCATATATCTGCTCACTTAGTCTAGGTTGCTATGTTGTTCTGTGTTAAATTGTTATTTCCTTGTTTAGCTTATGTCAAAAAAGGGGGAGAACTCTGTATTCAGTATTGTTAAAAATTGACTACTTATATCTAAATTAACATAACATGCTATATTGATATATTTGTATTATGAAAATTTTTAACATAATATATGAAGTAACAAATATGGGTAACAAAAAGCAAGTGAATTAGTGTATCTCTTGAATATAGTGTCTTGTTTTGGCCATCATCAAAAAAGGGGGAGATTATTGCTATTAAATGTATGCATGTGTGATGTGCTATGTTTTTTATGATGCCCATAATGGCTTTACATTGTTACTTTGACATGTATGTGATATCCTGAAAATATCAATCTGTTGCCCCGATAGTTGACTAGGTTACTAATATAGTTAACTACGCATATCTTGGAACTTGGTGTTGGACTCTATCATAATATAGTTGACTAGCCAACTAATGTAGTCGACTAGGTTCGTGCCTGATAGCAACTGTTATATAAAAACAGTTTCTGCACTTCTCGATAGTCGACAAACCAACTAATGTAATCGACTAGGTTCGTGCCTGATAGCAGCTATTATATAAAAACAGTTTCTGCACTTTCTGAATGAGAATCTGAAAAACCAAAAGAAAGAAAGAGAAGTGCGAAACAGGTTCTTGGAGCTATCTTTGAAGGTCCTCTTGAAGAATTCTATCAAGACACATTCAATTTTGACTTGGCAAAATGAAGAAATTTCAGTCTTGGAAAAGGTGTACTCAATCCATTTTGTAGGCTTTGTTCTTGTGTTTTAATACAGTTTGAAACTGTTTGTTTCTGTTGTTTTCTGTCTAAAGCAAGTGTGTGATAGCCTTGCTGTTGTGTGGTTATGCAAGTGTGTGGATGCCTTGTATTTGTGTTCCTTTATCTTAGAATTTAGATTTATCAAGTGTATTTGTAAATCTTGAAATTCTTGTGATATAGTGAATATATCTAGTTGTGGTTTGCTAGATGAATTGGATGTAGATTCTTAAGAATCGAACCAGTATAAAAATTATGTGTGCTTTATCTCTTTCTCTCTTTATCTTGTCATAATATAAATGCTCCATACATTAAGCATCAAACCATACTATTTCAATTGATTCAAAAGCAAAGGTTATTATCAAAACAATTTCAAAAGTGCTAAGATTGGGCAAAATTGGTTAATACCAATTCATGCCCCCTCTTGGTTGTGAAATATTGGAGCATCAATTCTAACAATATATATATATATATATATATACATACATACACACACACACTCTAAGTTGCACATTTTGTCTTATGTTTTCATTTTTCAAACTTTAAGTATTGGTACGTTGTCTTCTTCCAAGTACACCCCTTGACACTCTTCTCTTTCTTTTATTTGAAATTGGACATATACATCAAATTCTATATAAATAATGATGTTTATGGTATGCTTGTTGTCAAATGATGGAATCAAAATAAGAATACTTGGCATGTGACAATTGAGGTTTATTATTTGTTTATTTTGTTTAATTTTTAGGAATCAATGGGAGAAAGTGGACTTTTTGATCAAAACTAATTAAAAAAAATTTATTGTGTTGAACGTCATTTTATATTTACTTTTATAATTATTTGGACTTGTATGAACTTGAGTTTATTTGAACTTTATTTAAAATTTATGACAGTGATGTATTTTATTTTATTTGAATTTATGATTAAATATTTGTTTTTTAAATAATTTTGTAAATACCCGCAGGTACCCGTGGATACCCGCGGATATGAAAAAAATAGGCGGGTACCCGCATAACGGATACCCGACGGATATGGGTACAAGTACGGGACAAATATTTATCCAGCGAGTAGGGTACAGGGGAGCTACTACCCATATCCTATCCGCCCCGTTGACATCCCTAAACCTGACCCAAATGCAAAGTCCAACTTAACAAAAAACACTTGCGTGATCCTTTATTCGCGAGTGGTGAGCCAACCCGGCTCACCACAGGTTCAACCCGGATGAGCCGGGTAAAAATGAACCCATATTGAAATTTATAAAAAAATTTCAACCCAACCTGACCCGAACCTGTGGTGGATCGGGTTTGTGGGTTCTAACCCATTTTGACGGCTATAGTTTTATAAATCCGTACTTTGAATAATTATTTTCCTTTATTTTTAATCTCTCTAATTCTTTTATAGGTTTCGCTATTTCTATATGTTTAATGCAGTTTTTCTTTTGACTAACTCTTTTTCATCATTTTAGTCAAATAAATAAAAAGTCAAACACTATTTCAAACTTTTACAAACATGTTCTTCTATTACTTTTTTTATTAAAGATAACAAAATTAACATATTTTGTATTCTATTTGAGGAGAATTTGGAACTACCCTCTCATGATATTGTGATAAACTATCCAAACCCGTTTTAGTTTTAAAATAGACAATTAGCTCTTATATTTTTAATAAGATAATATTCACATTTATACAGTTTTTAGATATATTTTTATTATAAAATAATTAATGTTTTTGTGTTTTATATAAACTTTAGATTGTAACTTTTTTTCTTGTAATTTTTATTTAAATTTGTATCAATATGATATTTTGAATAGAAGAAAAATATGCGTCGCTTTATAAAAATATATGTAAGGTGACTATCATAAAGAAGGTAATTTTATAAGAAATTATAGGGAATGTGATTGGTAAATGCAATTTCTTCTTTTGTTTAATAACCTTTATATTACTGTACTTTAACCTCTTTCCTCAAATTAATGTTTTCAATGACTTAGTGGTTCAACTTACCATGATTTTTATCCATATTAGATCAGTCAATTCAACTGAATAATCTTTTCGTGCGTGAGTGGTAAGTTCAATGAATTAACCAACCTAAAATAAAAAAATAGAAAATCACATTTCTAAAAAAATATACACGTTTCTTTATTTAAATAAATATTTGAAATAAAAATATTTGATTAATGATTAATTTTAGTTAAAAAAATAATTAGAATTATAGTAATTAATTTAGATACTAATTTATAAATTAAAAATTATTAATAATTAAAATAGTTTAAAAAAATTATAATTTATCTCTTTAATTAAGATATTGATTTCTAAATTGATAAGTAAAAATATTTTTTATCATAAAATTACTCACTATTTAGTGTTTATTTGTCTTTCTCCGTGACATCATCTTAAACAAATAGATATTACAATCTTTTAAATTTTTTAATTGTTTTCTTAATCCAGCTGTGACCTACAAAATTATAAAAAAAATAGTGCAATGAGCTGATTATTGGACAATGCGTATCAATTCACAGGTTTCAAATTATAATAGGACCAGATCAATATTTTCACAGTTGAAATATGTTCAACTTTCTAACCAAATCCAACCGAAACTCATAGCGAACCAGGTTATCGTGTGAATTTCCAATAAGTTGAGTATTTCTTTTTATAAACTAGGCAGCATCCCTAACGCTTTAGGCTATAAAGTAACACTAGTTTCAAATAAAAAACTAATTTGTTAAAATTAATAATAGTCCATAACTTCTCTTCAATTTGATACCCCACCTTCTTGCATCTAAACAAATTCATAACTTTTTGTTTTTATTCCTTTCTTATAATAAATATCTTAAATATTGAATAGACCTTTCACAAATACTAATCTTGGTAGGACTTTAAACCTTAAGAGGGCTGGACCTTACTAGGATCGTGGGTAGCCTTGACCCACTCAACCCAATGGCTGGATCCAACGTTTTTCACATTTCTTCTTAAAAAGAAAAAAAAAAGGTTTAGTATTATTGCTAATTAAGGATAATATAGTTTTTCTATATCATTTAGTGGTGTAGTGTAAAAGGAAGATAAACTCACTTGCACTATTTTACAATGTATGGGAAATAATTTTTAATTGTTTTACATAAAAGTTAAACATTAAAATTATGCTTGCACGGAAAGAAAATTTGATTTTAGAAACTAAATTGTTGGTAGTTAAAATAATAAAATTAGTCATTAATTTAATCAATGACCAATTTACAGTCCAATAATAAGTAGTTAAAATATAAATAGTTAATATTAACTACTAATTAAATTTCTAATTTAGAAATTAATGTAGTGGTCAATTATGTTAAAAGTAACCAATTACTTTGAAACATATTTAGCAACCAAATATATAAAAATCAATGTAGTATCCAAATATATAAAAACCAATTTAATGAACATTTTATATAAAAATCAATTTAATATTCATATTAACATAGAAACCAATTTAATGAGAATATTTTATAAAATTGTTTAGAAATCAAATATATAAAGATCAAAAAGTGGTCAGTATACTGGTCTCTAAGAAATGATAATTTTTTTTTAAATATTTTTTATTTCTTTATTTCTCTACAAAATCTTTCATATTTAATATTTATTTCTAAATTTGATTTCATTAATGTTAAATTAAATTAGTAATAATTAAAATTTATTTTTACTATAATTTAAAGTATTCATTACAATATTTAATAATAAATTCTCAAATCTTCTTTATAAAATGTTTAATTTTCTCACATTAAATTTATATTTTACAATTATAAAAATAATATTTAACAACATATATATGAATCAAATTGTAATATATTTAGAAACATTGATGTATGTTACCTAAACCACTACTAGACATATGTCAACGGGACTCTCAAAGCTGAACATTTGCATTATTTGCAAATTTTTCAATTTTACATTTCTAGTGTTAGCCAGATGCCATATCTATTTGTGATACATTGGGGAAGTGTCCTATTCCAAGCTAACTTCACTCTATTTTTTGCATCTAAACCACGGGACTTCAAATTGAAAAGTCCAATATTCATTCATTGAAATTTTTTCTTCCAATGCAGGAAATAAAAAAGTACCAGAACAAAATTAATTTCGGTCTCTATGTCAATACACAATAAATAATGAACACATGGAAGCAAGGAATTTCATTTTATATAATACATCCAATTCATTCATTATAGTTATGTTATATAAGCAACGTTTTTTATTTGTCCATTATAGTTTATCTCAAAACACCTTCAATATTTGCTTTAAATCCAATTATTATTTACCTATGAGAAAACATTAAAAAAGTATTAGAGATTGAAATTTAAAAATATATATAAAATAATGCAACAAAATTGTTTTGATAAGGACTAAGTGGTTGTGTTTTATCCTAATCTTGAGTTTTCTCAAAACTTTGTGACATGGATTGACGATTGACACTATTCATCCATTATCGAATCATTGTATTTTCCACAAATAACTTATCAATATTTGATATTATGATTCGAAACTCATTTTTTCTTGCTTAACTATTTTCAAGTCTTTTTTAATTTTTCAAGCTCTTAACTTTGTATCCACCCATTGATGAAGAAGATGTGCCATGATAATAAGGCTTACCTCCAATCATAGCATATTCCATTCCAAGGCCATATATCCTCCCATTCTTGGTTCCAACTACGTCACACCAAACATCTAATTCATTTGGTGGATGAATTTCTTGTGTAGATGCACTTTGTGTTAATTCTTCAAATTTTTGTGTAAATTATGCCTGTTAAATAAATACATATATAAATAGAATTTCATTATCATAAGTTCATAATTTTAAAAAAATTGTGCAATAAAAATTGAGAAGAGAAGATAATTAACATTGACATGATAGTTAATCGAACATCATAGTGAATAAAGATGGTTTATGTCATAGCACAAATGCATCTTATTTATACTCGTTAGGGGTTTCACCGTTAGATACATGTCTCAATCTATTAATTATTCTATGACGCACTTGCTAGATACCTCTTTGTAGAAGATCAATTTTTAGTGTGGAATTTCAATAAATGTGCCAAGTTGGAAATTAAAAGGGAGCAATTACCTTTTTTCAGTATTTTTTTTTTCATTTTCCAATTCACCGACATGTTACTTCCTTTAGAAGGAGTTACAATTGTGGGGTTTAGTTCCAAGTATGATGTGAAAGCGCTCCAAATAATTTAGTAGTAGATAGTTCCAGTTTTGCTTCTTGATTGGTTTACTAATAAAGAAAAAGTTTTTTCACCAAAGAAACTGAATTTTGATGTAACTTAGTTTGGTATCATTGCTAAGTTGGTTGGTAAAAAGTAAGACTCGTGTATTATAAGAAAAATATCAGTCAAATATATATAACTCTTCTTTTTCTGCAAGGAATAAACCTACCACAGTAATAGCTACTGAGAAAGGAATTAAATAAATTCAACTACTAGTTAGAAACTAAGGCATAACCATATGCAAATTTGTATACTACTATGGCTGCAATCATATATTTTATTAATGAATATAAGTAGTGGGTATAACCTCTACTTTGAACATAAATGAATATGAAGATCCATAAAAGTGTGATCTAAACCAACAATTCATAAAATTTTTGGGCTTCTATATTTGGAGACTCATCCATTCAAGAGAGTCATCCATTTCTTGATCATGATCCATTTCATACTCTAAACAAGCAACATCGTAAACCATGTTCTTAAATCTATTGAGGTGTCTTTCTTGTGTGTTAAATATCTCAAGACTAGTATTTACACACATACTTGGGTCACTTTCTCCATGACATGTAAAGATGAACTTTAACTTCTTCAAAATGGAACAATTTCAAATTGTTGCACTTAGAACAAGGAAATCTAATTTTCCCATTTGACACATTTGTTTCTTGACATACATAGGACACAAAATCATCTACTCCTTTTAGAAATACATCAGTATATCCCCTTCTATTAGGCATTAATCTATTATACATCCAAATTCGATTTGACGAATATCCATACTTTATCATATAAAAAGTGCATCATTCAATTATAATAAAGAAACTAAAAAAATGAGACTAGATTTACTAGAAAGAAAAGGAGAAGGATACATTGAAAAACTCTTATCAACAAAATAACACATATTAAAAAATTAATTTTTCTAATTTAATAAGCTTACCTAAAAATATGTGTGGTTGTAAGTTGAAAAGTCAAGAGCTCCATGTTCTAAATAATAAATTCTTGCAAATACAAATTACTGATAACATTGATTTTTATTTATTTGGGTGTATTTGTTTTAGTGAATAAAATCAACTCTTCTAAGCTTTCATCTTGTTTAATACTCAAGTTTAGTGTGTTTTTGCATTGATTTTGTGTTTTAGTTGTTTTGTGCTTGTTTTACCTCTAATCTCTCTTAAATCGTGTGAAATAAGTGAATAGGGAGTAATTTTGGCGGAGGAAAACAAGTTAGAACTTAAGGAAAGATGATTGGGCAAGAAAGAATGATTTTCAGACAAATACCCACGTTGGGGGCACTAGAATCGCACCCAGAATTGCAAACATGAAGATAGACTCATCTATAGGGTTATACTTCCATGGACCACCCCTAGACGAACAAAAAACCACCATTGGGCGATAAAGTGAGTTGGTATGTGAGTGATAAGTTCCTTATCATTGTTGTTTTTCCTTAACTAAATGCATTCTTTTGGGTTAGTTTAGTGATTTATTCTTAGATTTTAGATTAGATTTAGCTTAGAAAGCATTCTAGGTTAGTTTTACAAATATAGCTTAATTTGGTGTTTTTAGTATGTTTTTAGTGCTAGTAGATCTTTAGTTTTGATATTAGTTTCGCAACTAAGTTTGGTTTTAGAGTTTAGATAATCATTAGTTAGCATAAATAATGGTGAGTCTTAGCATAGAGTGAATGGTTAAAGTAGTGTTAGTTGAGTTCACCTTTAGAATTATAATTACAGTTTATGGTATGGTAGAATTAAACATTTAAGTTTTTCTTAGTTAGAATTAGCTTAGTTAGTGAAGCTAGTGCATTTAGTTAAGTCTAGTTTTGATTCCTTTAGGTGAATAAAAGACTAACTTGTGTTTGGTAACTTGTGTAGGATAAATCATTCAAATTAATGGTTGAAATCTAATTGGGAATTTGAAAAAGTGAAATCAATCAACTGCATAGAAAGATGAAGCAAAATTGAAGAGCATTTGAAGGATGGAAGTTTGACCTTAGGGTTGACTTCCAAATCTGAAGTTCTAATTGGTGATTCAAGAGTTGGAAGCCCTCAAGGCCAATAAAAGGAATTGGAATAGATCACTTGAAGCAGACCGCACATTAGGTTGTTCTCAAGGATTTGATCCAAGTTTTTGTACATTTTACATTTGTTTTCATGAATTGTATGTTACTACTTCCTTTTACTATGAATATAGTGCATTTCCATCGTTTGTTTTCATTTGATTCTTCTCTCCACTTCTTCATGAGCAAACAGTGGATGCTTGATATTTGATCTTTTGATGGTTGATCTCACTTCTTGAATCAATTTGAGTGTAGAAATACATTCAAAAGTGATCAGAGCACACAGTGGCCATATTAAACCAAGTGAATACACAATCATCTTGGGCTAAAGTTAATTAAATCATCAAGAAACCAAATTCAACATTTTCTGCACTTTTCATGAGAATTCTGTTGACAAAAAGAAGAAGATGAACATCTTCCTCCAATAAGGAGTTTTGATGATGATGATGACTTATGAAGAAGTATGGAAGACTTGATGATGATGCATGGAAAAATGTTGAAGACTTAAAAGAATGCTTCGATTCAAGAGATACATTGAAGACTTATGGGTTTAGTTATTTAGGTTTTGTAATATGTGTATGTTATTTGAAATAGTTAAATTAGTATGTCAAGAGTCAAAAGGCAAAACCCATGTAGTAGAACACTAAGAGAATTTTATATATTTGCAAAACTCACTGGAATAATCGATTATTCTTAGTGATAATCGATTATCTCAATTAAAACTGATTTTTGAGAAAAGCCTCTGGAATAATCGATTATCACTGCTGATAATCGATTATCACCTGCTGATAATAGATTATCCTGACTGATAATAGATTATCACAGCAAGAAAAATATTTTCATAAAAGTTTCTGTGATAATCGATTATCACTTATGATAATCGATTATTTATGGCAGTTGCGACTTAACTTTTCATATTCTTAACCTAATTTCTAAATAGGCTTATATAAATAGAGTGGTAGGCTTTCATTATAAAACACAGAAGTTAGAGAAGTCTGAGTACTTGAGAACTCTCTGTTGGAAGGCTTTGAAAAACCTAGTGTGGGTAGAGCGATAACTTTCATCAAGTGGGATCTTGAGGGATTGAGTGCTGTTGCTGTTGCTAGGAGAAGTCGATCATCCTTTGTGGGATTCAAAGGAGGTGTTCATTCCTTGTGTGATTCAAGGAAGGTGTTTTCATCCCTTGTGGATTTCAAGGGAGGTGTCTTAATCTCTTGTGTGATTCAAGAGAGGTGTTTTCTAAACCCTAATCTTTCTTATCATTGATTGTAACTTTGGTTTATTTTAGTGATTTAGTTAATCTCGTTTTTGAGAGATTAACAACTGGACGTAGGGTCTTTTGATCCGAACCAGTATAAATATCAGTGTGCTCCTCTTCCCTTAAACTCCTTATTTATCTGCACTTGCATTTAAAGTAACTTTTACTTTAAGTTAATTAATTTTTAAGAAAAATTTTAAAAACTGTTAAGATTTTTAAAAATCCAATTCACCCCCCCTCTTGATTTTTGACCATTGTTTAGTCATTCTGCTGCGCGATATCAACAGAGCCAAATTAATGTATTTAAAATTTTGAAGTTGTATTTGATATGAACACCATTTTAGATACGCTATCCTAATTTCATCATTTTTACTTACTGGATATTCTCATATTTGACTATGTTTTCCTATATAATATTGTTCCAATGAATTAATATCAAATTCATCATTACCTGTAATTTTTTTAACCTTAAGAAATGACTCCTCCAATTGAACAATTGGATTACAAGTACGATATTCTGGTTTGTGTAAAGAATTTGAATTTGTTTTCATTTTCATCTTCGTGAGTAGTTTTCCTTTTATTATTTTTGAAAAATAAATATAAATTCTTTTACTCTTCATCAATTGACCTATGTTTTATAAGTTTGAAATTCAAAAATAGTTTATCATAATCTAGAAAAGTTCAAAGATATAACTAATAAAAGAAAACTCTAATAATCAAGTCACAATTGAAAACTCGTTATGAAAAAACACGTAGTACATTATTTTTTCTTCTATCTTAATAAAAAATGAACATACAAAGGCTCATAAGACAAAAAAAAAGATAATGCTAACTATAATAAATTATAAAATTTTAAATTACAAAATTTTAAAATAATAAAATAATAAAATGATATAGGTCACAAGTCAATAAAGTGACATGGAAAGATAATAATTACGTCAACCCCTTAAGAGCTACATCATCCATTAAGAAAAAAAGTTAACATCAAAAACTTAATTAGTACTCAATAGATCACAAAATTTATCACGACCCTGCCCTATAAAAGCTCCGCCACTGCTTACGAAGTTTACTTTAAACATGTTTGGTTGGAAAATAATTCTAATTGTTATGTAAGACTTTTTATATTTCTCGATTTGTTTGTTAGTCTCCTAGAGGGAGATGAAGAAAATGTTTGAAAATATGTCAAAGTACGGAGCTGAAATACTATTTAAAATTAGATAATAAAATTAGATAAGAAAAAATATTGTGCAAGTTAACTTCTTTAAAATTTGATAATAAAATTCATTATAAATGGTAGGCTATTATGAAATTTATAGGATTGGTTTTAATTTTTTTTTTATAATAGATATAAACTTCTTATGTCTAGAGTTGTTTAATTTCTTTCGAAAGAACTTTGCTATACATATTTTTTGTGCATAGATTTGATTTCATCTCCATAATTTTCTTGTTACTTTTTTTAATAATATCTATTATATAATAATAAATGATTGATCTGCTTTAAAATGTGAAAATAATTGAAAAGAAAAAGAACAATTATTACAACCTAATTTTTAAAGGAAATTATTATAACCATATTATATGTTAATTTAATTATATTTTTTATCACATAGTTAATGTGTTTCCCCGAGTTTGGTCCTATTGAGTTTTTCTCGTTCGTTCTAATTTTTATATTATAATGTTTTAAGTTTGTAAATGCGATCCATCATTAAGTTTGCATTCAACTATGAAAATTGATGTTGACACGAGTCATGCTTAATGACATAGTTGACATTTTTAAATAGAAAAAGGGGAATTAATTACTTGGGTTGGTTGTTTATGTATTTTAGATCGAAGGAGTGTTCGTAAGTATTTAAACTAGTATTATATATGTTCTTATCTAAATTTTTCATAATTATTATAAATTTATAACTTCTCATCCCATGTTTAAGTTTTCATTGAATTATTAACATATAACACTCACTTGGGTCATGTTTAATGACATATGGTTGACTTTGTTGGATAGAAAAGTAGATTTAATTTGGTATTTTTATTCCTTCTAACTCAATAGTGTATGATTTGAGTTCTTTCAACTTTTTTTTTTCCCAATCAAATTGATGAATTTTGAAAATTTGGCAAATTTTGTCGTACCACTATCTCTACCCCACCGTCCAAACACTACAAGGCTTACCCTTTTACACACCGACCTATCACTCTTATCCAACTCCTCAAACCATCATTAACTTGTCACCAACATTATCTATGGTTGCTTAAGAACCACCATTATCCTTTAACAAAGTCAAACCCTAAGATAAGATATGGATCATTTTATTACATCTTTCGAAGGATATACCATAAACATTTCACATCAATTAATTATGCATTAATTTATACAAGAGATTATTACATTATTTTAAATTTTAAATTTTAAAAACTATAAACTTTGATAATAATATTGAATCTTTAAAAAAAAATACATAAAAAATGAATCAATACCAATGAATTATGAATTGGTCTATTATAAAATATTAAAACACCATAATTAATTCAAAATCTTATTTTTATATATTATTTCTTTTTATTCTGAATATGATCATATCACAAAAAATCATTATTGTCACCTATCTTAATGATGGTGACGATAACAATCCATTACTCAGTTGTAGGTGGTGATTTGAAAGTCATTAAGAAATATGACATCCTTATTATTTAATAATTTTTTAATGAAAATAATAAATTTTATTTCTCATTTTATATTAATCATAATATTATTTTGTATTAATCACAAAACTTTATATTTTTTAAAACTTGAGAAGAAGTAAGCAAAATGTTAGAGAAAGACAAAAGTGACAATATCCAATTAACAGAAAAATTAAACGATAAAAACTTAATTGGAAAGTATAAAAATTTTAAGTACTCAATAGAATAAAAAATATATAATAGGAACTCAATTAAAAATGTTCAAAGAAGGAATTGAAATTTAATTAAGCCAAATTTTTAACTTTTTAAAAATATAAGTTAATCATAAGAGGTAAGTAAAATTTTAAAAAATGTACAGGAAAGATGAACATGTGAATCGACAATAAGATAACAGATAAAGACAAAGACATTAGTGTAAATGGATTTATTATTGTTTATAATGACAGGTTAATCTTACATGCTAGGAGTGTAAATGGATTTTTTTATTCTACTACGTTATTTCATGGTACACCACACTTTTAGTACATTATTTTTTCAACTACGAGAGATTTTGACCGAATCAATCAATAACAAAATTAGATGCAATCAATAACAAGCGCTTGGGACATGAAAAGAAGATGGTTAAAGATTGAGACACTAAAGCATTATTTCTAACATAAAAATAATGACAAGAAAGAAAAACCAAAGCAAATTGTTTGTGGAGTACATTGATGTTAAGCAGTAACTTACTATCATTGTTGGTAATAATAGGGGAGATATAAATGCAAATGTAGAGAATACAGTTAATATGTTTAAGTGAATTCCTCTTGAACCATTTTAAGAGGCTTGGTTCAGAAGAAAACGAAAGGTGGTATAAATAAAGCCATGCAACTCATGGGTGCTCTCTTTGGCACGTGAACATGTAAAATTGATGAAAATGTTCACTCCTCAGTCCAAACACAATCTTAAAGACTATTGATGAAAATTTCACATATTTATCTAGAGGGCAATCATTGTATGGATAAACTAACTACTATTAGAAAGTCAAACTTTATATAAATGGTATGGCAGGATGTCATCTAGGTTACAACTTTATCTTTTTCATAATAAGTTTCAGTTGCCCATATTTAAATATCATATTCAAATACAATAAGTGTTTCTATTTTATTTTTTATTTTTTATTTTCAATCTGAATTTTGAACCAAACGATTAAGGAAAAAGTACGTAAAAAAAAATTCCAAAACAATATTCGATTTTGATCAATTTTCAATTTCTTAGATGAATTTGGGTTTCGCTTTTGGATCCACTTGATTTTCAATGTCGAAAAATTGAGATCCTAAAAAATAATGCATGATACTATTGAAGCTTCACATTTTGTTGAAGGTGGAAGTAGATTAAGCTTTGACAGCATTTAATGCATGACACACTATATAGATGAAACAATTATCTTTAAAAAAAAAATCATGCAGACTAGTAATAGAATGAAGACGAGAAGGAGGAGCACGAACCTTCGAGTCTTAAGCCCATTTACTTTTAACAAGCTAATCAATGAGGCATCAAGGGTGGTGTCTTTTTTATTCCATTCTCTGTTTGATGCATCCAATTATTTGCCTTAAATAATTATACGTTGCTTGAGATATTTCTGGAGTCTGTTATTTTACAAAGGGAAAAAGAGATAGAGTTTTGCTTCCGTTTATTTATTTATTTTTTTTTCTGTTTTTGTTTTCTTTCCATAATACCTGGAGTATTTTTTTATTACAATGCACCGCCAAGCATGTTATCGCCGTTAAAAACTGAAAACATCAGTTTAGCGGATATGACGTCTCATTATTCTGTGCAAAACAAAACCAAATAAAATATAAAGAACTACCAATATCCTGACTCTACAGAAATGTTATTGAATTTGACATGTGCTATATCGTGACTCAACAACTATAGAGGTTGATTCAGTTCTGGTTTGGTGATGAGTATCACACACCTCTTGTATAATTAGTTCTGCATAAAACATTAACATTGTTACATTATTTCTTCTTTCAAAGCGATCTTGAGCCTTTTTACATTGTTACCACTAACCGAGTCGACGAATTAAAAAAACAACAAATGCATATAACCACTTCCAAGCTCCAAGTATCTTACAATTTTAAAGTGGTACAGGTCAATCCACAGAGATGACAATTTGTTTCCTCGGACAATTTTCCCTTTAAAGTGATGTAGTTAATATGTTATGCAGAGTGTATAACGTGGCACCTGAAACTGAAAAGTATTTACTTTACTAGTGGTGAAAGAATCGGTCGTTGATTGAAGCAAATAACAGAAGACGCGCTTGTGCGGTTTTATGTCAATGGATGGAATAAAATATGTTCAGTGAAAAAAAAGAAAAAAAAAAAAAAAAAAGAACATGAGAATAGATTGATATTAAACCTGATATAAGAATTAATCATGCCAGAGCTGATCTTGTCATCTCATATGCCAAGAAGCATGCTGCATTTGCAGGAATACTTCGGGCCATAGCAGGACCAAAACCCTTATACAAGCCTTTGAAGCCCTGTGAAGCTTGAATCTTTCTGAATGCATCAAATGAACCAGAAAATTTTGGATTTCTGTAATCATCTACTTGAATCACACTCTTAATAACATCAGTTGGGTAAACAATGAACCAGAAAGAAGCTCCAGCCAAGCCTCCAGCAACAATCAGAGAACCTCTACTTAGGCCAGAAGTATCAGTGCCTCCTGCAAACTTTTGCTTTAATGCTTCGTATACACCAAACATTATAGCATTTCCTGGTATCTCTCGAGCCATAGTGGGAACCAAGCCCTTGAAAAGACCTCTTATGCCCCCTTCTGATCTGAGAACATGCCTGACCACATCCATGGGCCCTCCATATTTAACAGCCACAGTAGCTGTTTCAGAGCCGGCAAGCGCACTTTGTGCTTGCAACCTGATGATATTCACCATGGATGGAAAAAGTTAAGCATAAGATCACTACATATTTGGAGTACCTATGGTGATGTCTAAGTAACAAGAAAAGTTAATAAAGACACCAATCTGTAGCTAGTATTCATTTGGTTTTTCCGAAATGACAAAACCACTAAAAACTATAGAAGCTGATAGAAAGAAAAGGAAAAAGAAACTGATATTAAAGAGGATCATGACAAGAAGAACACCATCAGACCTGCATTTGATCAATTCAGTTGGGCATGCAAGAATGGAAACAGCAACTCCAGCTCCAGCACCACAGACAAATTGCTGATTCACTGTGAGGGGGACACCAGGATTGGACCTCACTAATGTTTCCATTTGTCCCCTCACTGAGAACAGGACAGCATTGAAAGCTGCTACTGTAGCAAGAGGAACACCCATACCTTTGTATAAACCCCTTGGCCCTTCTGATGCTATTGTCTGCTTGACAGCATCAAATGCACCTGAATACTTGGGAAGCTGACCGGGGGGTGGTACAGGCTGGCTTTGGAGCTTGACCTTGATAGTGTCAAAGGGGTGTCCACATATCAACTGTGCTGCCCCTCCAATAGTTCCAGCTGTAAGGTCCTTAGCCACATCTCCCATCTGCAAAACATAAATTCCAAAGAGGGAAAGAGAGAAACAAAGGATTTAGACTATGAAATATCAACACAATAAATGGTTTAATACAAAGAATCCAACGAAAAGTATGATCCTTGAGAAAACAGCCCATTTAAGCAATAAGCTATTGTTTTGCAGCAGATCAAATAGGATTGTTGTTTAAACAAACGGAATTGCGGTGCAAATTCATGAGATTATAACTTATCAATTCATACAAAACCTCTATTTTCAAAGAATAAAATCCTTGAAGTTAAGTATAGAGACGAAAGAAATATGATGGATAGAAATAAAAAGGAGGAGCAGAAATAGTGGAAAATAAAGCAGAAATTGAAAATATTTGGTTGAAAATAAATAGAGAAGATGTGAGGAGAGAGATGAACGCAAGTATGTAAACAATAGTACAGTAGCATACTAATTTCAAATCAATTCTTCTCTAAATCTCTTAAACCAGCAACACCAACTTATTTCTGTCTGCTCAAAATTATTTATATCCCTAAACCAAACATGGCATTAAGTGTAGGATGGGAACTCAGAGTAGAAACATACACCATATTTTGCCTTTTGAATAGGACTAGCTAAGGGAAAAGTAAAAAATTGAGTTCTTTCCATACTATGTACCTTATTGATTAATTATGTGTGCTATTTCATCAATGCAAGTTTATCACACTAGAAATGCAAAGGCAAAGTGATTTAAGATATCCCGAGAGATACATTTCATATATGCAACACCAGGGTCTCAGGTTCGTGTTCAATGATATACATGGAAAACCAAATGAGTTGAAAGTTTTCAGAGCTCTCACCTTCATTAATATAAAAGAATTGGCAGGAGAAAATCCACTCACATTTGACAGATAATAAATTACGAGGGCTAGTTAGACAGAAAAAACAATCATTTTCTTCCACCAGCTTTATTTAAGGCCATATACAATAGCTCATATCACCTCAACATACAATCTATACATGTCCATGCCCTTTTCCGACTTGATGCCCCGAAGTATTAAAGGAGAAGAGAATCTGAAAGCTCACAAGAGTAATTTGGTTCAGATACTAAAAGGTGAAAGATGACACCTTCCACTCTCTTCTGGCTTTAAATTGCAGTCGCAATTTTTGTTACTTAGGATTGCATTGTCACCACACCAAAATTACAAAACAAAAGTAGATGGCGTGGTAATTGCTCTTGCGGAATTCTACCAAACCCAATTAGCGTATTTCAAAAGCATGAATAAAAATACAATACGTGTCAGCAATCATGTAACTACAGATAAATAAACGTAAAGAAGGACAAAAGGAAGAAAGAAACGACACTCACATACACTAGTTTTCAATCAAACAACATGAAGCAAGAGCATACATGTACTATCAGGAATGACAATTACAATTACCATTCATTGATTCAATAAACTAACTTCTGAATTTGTCCTAAATCTTGAATCTTACCGTACTCTAGAAGTGCCCAGAGACTCCGATGAAACGCAGGGTGAAAAGGGAATAAAACCCAACACCTTTGATTGACAGAAAGTTAGTTCGTTAGTTAAAAGAATCTGAAAGGATCAGCAAAAGCAGGATCGTGTGTGCAGAAGAATTTGCATCGTGTGGTTAATTGAAAAGTGGAGTACGGGAGTGAGGCATGAAATGGGTAATGTTCAGGTGGCGGAGAATCTCGGGAGTTAAAAACAAAAATGGGTAATTGAATCTGAGAGGAGAGAGCCACAAGAAAGTTTGGGATAGGAATAGGACAAAGTAACAAAGCCAGCGAAACAAAGTGTGGCTCAAACGTTGATTTGTGGAATCACCAAAATCCAACCTCACCCACTTTCCTGACTCAGCAATTAATCACTCACTTCATAAATAAATGCATATATTGAAAGAGAGAGATTGCGGCCAACATGAACGCACTTTGAGTATGAGATTATGGGAAATAGGAACACTCGCGTGTGTGGTTCGCTCTCATTCTATGACTCCCAACTTTTGTGGACTCAGACGATGCGACTTGCAAAAAGTGTTTGACATGAAAGTGTTTTAATTAATTATTGCCATTTTTTCATAATATACATATTTCTTTTTCTATATATATTAATAAATGATTTCTTAAAATTTTCAAAAGGTAATTCGATATTAGATTACAAGTAATAGTGATAAAACTATTCATCTGCTACTTTATTTAAAAATTTTAAAACTCGATACCATATTTGGATTTTATATTTACAATGATTCAATGTTTTTTATATTTATTTTTAATTCAACATGATTTTTATACTCTTTTATAAAGATTCAAAGCCGTTTTTTCATGTTTGATTAATGTTAATGTGGTTTATGTAGTCCTGATTTAGAATGCTAGAATGGACACATAAGGCATTATTTATGATTGCACTTGAATTGCAAAGGAACATGTGGCAAAGTTGTTCCTTTCATGGAGATTGTTGTATTTATTCTTTTTTCATTTCTCCTATTATGTTATTTGCATCTTATTTTTTCTTCTTTTTCTAGTTGTTCTATTTTGCTTCTTGTCCTATGTTGTTTCTATGTTTTTTTATCTATGTCTCAATTCCTAACGTCTTTCTCATGTGGTTATAATGGTGTTAATGGTGTTGAGGATGCAAAATCAATGTAGTTCCTTTCACGGTGGTGGGAAGAGAGGTTTAGGGGTAACACTCATTTGTAATTGTGATAATGTCGCAATTTTGAGAATAATTAGAATTGTTATGGTAAGAAAAAATTTTAGGATTGTCCTAATTATAACATTAGAGTTATAAACTTCTTTTTGTGATGATAAATATATCATATATATTTTGGTTTTAATTCTATTAATAGATATATCATTTATTTTATTCTCTTTTATTATTATCAGATATTCTATTTTATGATGATACATAATAGGTCTTATATTTTTTTCCCTTATATCAAGGACATTGTACTCTATATATTGGACAAGTTTCTAATAAATTGGTATGCAAACTCTCATTCACACACTTTCACTAAAGTATTTCTCTTCTAACTTTCTCTCACTTGTGTTTTATCAAACACTAACATGGTATTAGATGGAAAACACCTTCCTCCATCACCTTCTTTTCATTGTTTCACCCATGGCGAATTTTGCTTCTCCTCACCCTTTATTTCTTCATCTTGGAGAAAACGATGCATTTGTTTGCATATTTCTTTTTTGTTGATAACAATTATCAGCAATGAAAAAAAAATCTCAAAGTTCTCGAATTTCTCAATGTTTTTAACTTTTTCAAGCTTCTCAAGCTTCTCAAGGTTCTCAAACTTCTCAAGGTTCTAACTTCTCAATATTCTCAAACTTCTCAAGGTTCTAAGACTTTTCAAGGTTCTCAAACTTCTCAAGGTTTTCAAGTTTCTCAAGCTCCTCAAGGTTCTCAAGATCTCAAGATTCCCTTCATCTCACTGCTTTCCAAAAGTGCTACTTCCAAGTTGGACCTTCCTAATCTTCATGTCCACCTTGAGAGGAGGTGATAAAAATATCATATATCTTCTGGTTTTAATTCTATTGACAAAGATATAATTTATTTTATTCTTTTATTATTATCAGATATTTTGTTTTATGATAATACATATTAGATTTTATTTTTTCTCTTATATCATGAGATATTGTACTCTATATATTGGATAAGTTTCTAATAAATCGATGTGCAAACTCTCATTCTCATACTTTCAATAAAGTATTTCTCTTCTATCTTTCTCTCACTTTTTTTTATCAAACACTAACATGTGAAGATTTGTTAATAATAATTATTCATTTTGTGTTATGGTGGGGTGGAATTATTTCAAATGGTGCATTAAAGATGTTAGTGATAAAATGATGCAATTATAATGAGACAAAGAAGATATATAATGTAGAGAAATCTGTAAAAGTTTCTAGAAAATGGGTGCAACAGTTATTAGTGATAGTTTGTTTTTTTGGTACAATTAACATAATTATGATGTCAAGTTGTTGAAATTTCCATAAGTTATAAATTTGATTGTGTTAAGTTTCATGAAGATATGGAGCATTTTGTAATGTAATCTTAAAATAGTATTTGTAATGTTGAGTACAAGCAATGATCATAAGGTTTCTGGTCAATTTGCATGTAGTATGTTATGAAGGAAATGATTGAAAAATTGGACTTATAAACACGATAAAGAAATCCAAATTGTCATAAATGTAGTCCATGTAATAATTATGAGCTAATAATATAATTGTACTTCAAAATCACAACATTGTACTTCAAAGTACATATGAATAGCCAAATTTTACTTCAAAATACATTAGAATAATCAAATTGTACTTTAAAATACATATGAAATTTAACATAAAAAAGACAGTAAAATAAAGACAATCATAACTTTCATATATAAGTCTTCCTATTCATCATTTACAAGGCTTATATGGCTAAGAAGATTTTCTTATTGAGGGGCATGTGGAGGGAGTTGTGGACACGGTTTTCTATTGTGGTCAATCCTTTGGCAAATGCCACACTTTTTTTTTTTAATTAGGTGGCATCCTTCTTTTATTCACAAGGTTTCAACCTTTTTTTTTTTGTCTTCTAAGCAATCTCTTTTTAATAAGTGATGGTATATTAGGGCATGAAGTTATCTCCCACACATGTTGACCATTTACTAGAAGATGATTGAGCTATATGTTTCGCCATATGTTGTTTTTCTGAACTAGTGAACGATGTAGTTAGCTCCATTCAAATTAAAAAACTTCATATTAGACACTACCACTAATCATACATTTTCTATAATTGCACTCCTTTTTTATCTTAGTTAACCACAAATTTATCCTCAATAATTGTAATGTGTCTGACCTCAAACAATTATTTTGCAAACCAATTGTTACACATATAAAAGCCACATATCAGTACATAGAGACAGTCCCAAATAAAATGTAAGCAAATATATAACCATCTTGTTATCCAAAACTTTATTTGCTCTGATTCCGTTTGCAATTTGTTTTCAAAATTTGGGCAGATGGATTCTTCAAAAGAAGTTATGTATTCAATATTTTGTTTGTCCATCTCTTAATGATGTAAACTATAATCTTCTCCAACATCGTTATTATGGGTTTAGCTCTTGCACTAAGAAGGGCATTGTTCAAAGTCTCATGCATATTGTTTACAAGTGTGCCAGACATAACGTTTGAGGTGAAACTATATCTTGACAAAAACTTATTTCAAAGACAATGAAACATGAGAAGTTGTCTAAATAGAATAACAATGAAAAGAAGTTGTTTAATTTGCAAGACATGCCTTGGAAAAATTGTTATGAGGCTTTTGAATGCCTTAACATTAACCTCTTTAATGCCCCTCATCTCTCTCTCCCTTGCTTGTGGACGTGTATTTGTTATTGCTTATCGCATCAAACTCTTAAGATATTTTCCTAAATTTTTTTCCCAAAATTTGAACACAAATGACAAATGCAAAGATCGTTGATTAGCTCCAAGTAAAAGTCCTTAATTGTAGGCAATAAACTTTTTCAAATTCAAAACAAAACATGTTAGATGCAACATATAACTATAGCATCATATTAGTCTATGTAAAATACACCAAAATTCAGTACATACCTTTTGATGGTCAGATATAAAAGAGCATGAGACAAACTACAACACCTTCCAAATCTTCAATCAATAATTCCAAGAATTAGGGCCATGATTCCTTGTTAAAGCTAAGCAACTAGCAACATTTGGTCATTATCATCCCTCCCCACTACATTAACATTTCATCTCCATAATAGACTTTAAAAAAAAAAACATCCAATGATAAGCCGACATGACATAAAGCTATCTTTGCATGTCTTCAAACATATGTAAAATTTCTTGAATATTGTCATACCATCATTTTCTTCAACTTTGACTTTCATTGTTGACTTAGGATTTGATCTCAACAACTTATGTATATAATCATACATTCTCTTATATTGCTCTTTAAATGAATCATGTGCATGCTTTGATGCCAATGTTATTACCCTCTAACCATAAACTTTTTATTAATTGTGTTCCATTTCTTAAAAAATTTATTACATATGTTAAAAACATTTACATTTGAATTTTCTCGTATACAAAACTCCAACCTACCACTTAACCATTTAAAATTAAGTAAATGAACTTTAAATTATCTACTACAACTATCTTTGTCCTCAATTTTTCTTAGTTGCCGAAAATAGGTTGATGGCAATTGGCCATAGCACACATATCACTTATAACTTCCACTCAAACTTATTTACATGCCCAAATAGACTCAGCCTCAACCTTAACCTCAACCTCATTCACTATAACATCGTGATCCCCATTCTCATTTTGACCATGAACCTTAGTCTAATTCTTCTTCTCACTATCAATCCTAACCTCAGCCTCAAAATCACCTTCAGCTTTACTCTCACTCTCAACTTCAACCTCATTTCCTTCTCAACATCAACCTTAGCACAACTTTAAAGTAAATTTTAGTCTACAATATTTTCATGCATTAAGTGAGTTTTTCTAGTGTATTGGAAGGTAATTGTCTTAAAAGGTACATGTCTTTCGATATTTTTCAATGTTGACTTTACATATTGACAATTTAACAACATAACAAGAAAAATATCTTTCTTTTTGTACATAAGAAACTGGTATTTTTATCTTGCTTCTATAATTACTTTTCACAACCTCCTTTGTGTCAACATTTAAACTAGAGACTAGATGTATCAATGCATACTTGGACAAATTAACCGGTTTAAAACTTCAAACTACTTTGCTAGCCCTCTTGCTAGCTTGTAAGAAAATGAAAAAAAAAACTTCAATGAAACCATTAACAACTTTTTCATCTCAATTTTGATTCACAATTAAATGCGAAAGATTGTTAATGAAGTTAAACACTAAAAAAACTTAAAGATTAACGATTTTGTTTATTTATTGCAAAAAATAAAAGAAAATGTTATAAAAAAATAAAATACTAAAATAGAGTAAGAACTAATATTTAGAATTATACCGTAAGCATATAAGAATTAATAAATAGACATCGTTCTTAATTATACACATAACAACTTGATGACTCGTTTGTGAATTAAATATTTTAGTATAACTAGTTTTAAACTATATGAAATAATATATGTGAATATTCAATTTTAACAATCCAATCCTGGTCCACACCTATCAAGAATATAGATAAAAAGATAGAATTTTATGTATTACTAAACATAATGATATTTTAATTCATTTTTTTTAACTCACTTTCAATCCACCATTTCAATCATCCTTCAATTATTTATTTTTATTTTCTTAGTAGTGTGATTTAATGATATAAGAGTGATTGGAATGATACATTAAAAATTAATAAACATGATCAAAATATCATTATCTTAATATTGATTATTCTTATAACTGACCATAAGAGCACCAAAGGTCAGCACATTTGGGGGCTCAATCCATTTATTTGAACGATAACAAACCAATTTTCAACCTCCAATCTCTTAACATGGTCACGAGACCTTTTTCTTTTGTTGTTGAAACTCTGCCCTTCTTTACTCATCAACTAAGATCTTTTCTTTCATTTTCCACACCTTGTGATGTCTAAAGTTTGCAATAATCCAGCAGAGAAGACTTCTTTTCTCGCGTTATTTCTTTTATTATTTATTTGAGAGTTTTCTAAAACAATCTAGGTTGGGCACAAAAGTATTCCACCATCTAAATCAAAGCTACTTTGGTCATTGCTTTTAAAATAAAAAACGTTAGTTACATTTAGAAAGGTCAAAATAATATTAGACAACAGAGAAGCATCAGATACGAAGTAAATCTTAAATAGACAATGTGTTTTGCTCAGTTATAATAAGATTCAGTGAAAAGTACTTCTTAGAAATTACCCAAACAATTCGAAATTTACACTAGACCACTTTCATAACTAAATCTCAGGGCGGTCTACAACATTTTTTGTACACCTAAGATGCTCAAAATCACACCAAGACCTCCTCCGCATATACCAATAAGAAAGAAAAAGAAACGAAAGAATTCCTCAACAATTGTTTGCACTTCAAAAAAAATTATATATAATATAGTATTTTCTCATCTAAAATTAATTATTTTAAAAGTATTATAACTTTAAAAGTTGTACCATGAACGTTCCTCTCTATTTTTACAAAAAAAAAGAACTATGAAATTCAAACTTATACTTTTTTCCCTTTCTATTTCCTTATACTCTATTTCTATCCAAACAAATACAAAGTCCACAGGTTAAGACAGACCTTGTTTGAATTTTAAAGAAGAAAACAAAGTCTTTAATTCCTCTAAAGTCGGTACAAAATCCAAACTTCAGACCTGATTGTGATATTTGTACAAAAAAAAACATGAAGATTATGAGCTTTGCGTAGCTACCAACACTCAGTAATTCAATCTAAATTGTTCAGAAGAAGTGCAACAGAATAATAAATGACGCACAATGTTGAACAATCTCTCACTTTCCAATCAATCCATTGGGTATAATGACGGTCAATCAATGTGTAAAGCTTACAATGCAACCCTACAAGCTGAATGTGAGGGCAAATATTTTTATATCTTCTCATTTGATGAATTGAATAATTTAATCCCATGATTCAACTACCCTTTGGAAAAAGGGAGTATTCATTATACCAAAAACAATGACATGTTTTGGAAGTCAAACGATAGTCTTGGTGGTAATACTATAACTGCTACTCACCAAGCTTCCGTTTCTTTAACTTCGACATTCGTCTTCTTCTCTCTCTTTCCTCTTCCTCCTCAATTAACCTAAGTTGCTCCTCATCCTCCTTTCTAGCAATTTTGGCACTGCATGTGTATTACACAAAATCATCGACAACCCAAAAAACTACTTATTATGAAGAAACGTAATTCAGGAATCATAAGAATAAATGACAACCGTAGGATTTGTAACACAGTTATGTAGTGAAATGAAAGGGAAACCAAAGTATTCGACGCATGCATTTAGTTCTATGGGAAGAAAGTGAGCATCATTAAATGTCATGTAAGGCCAACTTTTGAATGTACAATGAGGAAAAGAAAAACTATGCATTAGCTTGAGTTCAATTTAATGAACAACTAAATCAAGACTGAACATATTAAGAAATCACATAGTTCAATTTAAATCGGAAAGAAACAAACCTCCTCCTTTCTTCCCTCATGATTTCATCAAAGCCTGCCTCCATATCATCATCGTCATCGTCATCAACAAACTTCTTGGGATTGTAGCTGCAAATGGTCCAACAAATGATTATTAGAGGCTCAGAATAATCATTTGTAAAAACTCAACGTTATCTGCATGTCAATTAGGAAAACAAAAATCTCACTTAAACATTGATCTGATCATGTTACTGATATCCATTTCATCCTCCTCCTCTTCAAAGGGCCGTCTCCCAACCTTAGGCTTGGGACGATGATCTTGTGAAGCAGTATGCGTTGAATTATGTTTAAGTGGCCTATTTATCTGCAAAACGAGTGAGCACTTTAGATATATATAAGGTAAAAATCCACAATATAAGGGCCCGATGTGTAAGTAAAAAAAAGTATATAGCATCACACCTGTGGTTTTGATGATGCCACAGGTTGTTTGGGTATCATTTTAGGTCTATTTAGTTCTCGTATGTCTTTCCTTTGTTCCATACTCTGCCTTGAATTTCTTTGATCCAAACTCGGCCTTGGATTTCTTTGATCCAAACTCGGTCTTGGATTTCTTTGATCCATACTCTGTCTCGGAATTCTTTGTTCATTGCTCGGCCTTGGAATTCTTTGTTCCATGCTCTGCCTTGGAATTCTCTGTTCCATGTGCCTAGGATTTCTTTGTTCCATGCCCTGCCTAGGATTTCTGTGTTCCACATTCTGTCTTGGAAATTTTTGCTCCATACTCTGCCTTGAAACGGGTGGATGAGTCTTTAAAGGGAGTGATTTTGGCATACCATTGACATGGTTTTTTACACCAGGTGTTGAAGACTTGTTCCCAGTGCTACCAACAGACATCTTTGAAGACGTGCCATTTGACCCAACTGGCCGGCCTGGTCCATTACCACTGTTGTTGCCAAGCTGTTTTCTAGAATCAGCTGATGCCATACTAGGTTTACTGGCTGAACTAGTCTTATAACCAGATCCTGCTTTAGGAGGCAAACGGCCAGCCACAGAACTTAGGTTCCGTTCCTCATGACTTGCACGAGCATGCTTACTACCATTGTTTATTAGAGGCAGTTTACTCCGTGCTGGAACTTGAGCTGGTCGTCCCTCTTCAACATCAGCAAAAATCCTGTATAAGTTTCCTTAATTACAATAACATGTTTTAATCCAACATTCAACACCATATAAACACATAGCCAAGAGCAATGTACCAGAATTTCGCATATGCATATTCTGAGGTGGGGGAGCTTTAGAAGCTGCTGGAGGCTCCGTATCATCAGATAAAAGAAATGAGTAATCTCTAGTATTCTTGAGTTTCTGGGCTTTAACTTGCACCTGTACATAAACAAGAAAAATCATCACCTAGAGCATAGAGGCTAAGCCACGAAGTTACGTGTAAATCTTAACAAAGATAGTGACAAGACCTCGCTGACTTTGGGTGGCAGATTATGAGACGTAGACTTTGATACCCCACTAGGTGCTTTATTCTGATGCTTCTTCTGCAAACAATATCATTAAGAGGAAGTAACACTCAATAAGATACTCCAGGGAGAAAAATAAACTAAAAAGCACCTAACTGCTGCATATTAGCAGTATTTGAGAAAAAGTCATTTTAATATTATGATAGCTAGCACAGCACTAACTATAATAACTAAATTATTGATTGGGTGTAATATGTTAGAATGCCCCAACCAAATCATACAAATTCATTAGGTCAAGTGCTAGTATAACTGGTACAAGCCTAAATCTACATACAGTAAGAAAAACAACCTAATTAAATTAAGGAGAGAGAACAACAGAAGATATAATAGAATAAAGAAACAATTCACAAGGTTCTTCAATTAGATTACTGATACACTCCACAATAAGTTCTAATAATATTATAAGATAATCTAAATATATTCTAACACTCCCCCTCTTAAGCTTTAGGATTTAATGTTACCTATAATAAAATAATAATAATAAATAATAAATCAAGTTACAATCACAAGTATGAAACCAAAAAACAAAAAGAGGAAATAAGCTCGAAGAGGAAAAGCAATCCAATTTCCAAGAAGTGGCAAACCCTTCTCCAAGAGTAAATGTCAAAAATCTAACATTCCACTTTCATATCATGTTAAAATTTAAAAGTTTAGATGTATTTACCACACTTCGGAGCAATTGGTTGGGTTTAAATGTGTAATTGACATGCCCAAAGCTAAAGGGTCGGAAGGTACATTAGATCTATGGTAAAGTTGGATGGGGGTGGGAGTTATAAGATTGATTTGGTGGGTTCCGAATGGAGGGTAGGTTCAACTCTCCCTACTAACAAATACTAACAACTAACATTTGCCGACAAAAAAAAAAAAGTTTCAACCTAATGCCCTAGCTCATACCCAACAGATAAAATGGGAAAGGGTACCCAATGCAGGGTGCTATATGTCCAGTGTTATCAATATCAAATAACGGAATAACGGAAAATATCGACAAGCCAAAAATCCTTTATAAAGTTATAACGGAAATTATAACGGGTTATAGCGGAAAGTATAAATTTTAAAAAATAATTATAGTGAAAGTAGAAAAGTAGAAAAAAATCAAAATAATTGAAAATAAAAAACAGAGTTGACAATGGCAGCAGGTGACAGTGGCTGACTGTGGAGGCAGGAGGCAGGCGATGGTGGCTGACAAATGGCGAGCAGGGCAAACAGTGGTGGCAGTTGTGGCTGTTGGTTGCAGTAATTAAAGCCAAAGTGAAAAGAATAAGAGAAGAGATGTTTTAATCAATATTTTACAGCAACAGTAACTAGTAAAAGAATAAGAGGAAGGCCGCGGTAACATGTAAAAGAATAAAAGAGAAGGGTTTCTGGGTTTAGGTTAAATAATGTTAGTTGGCCTGACCCAAATTTTGACCTTATGTATTAAACATTAATAAAACACATAGAAGGATGCAATCAGGGTTTATGTGTGCCGCCGCCGCTGTCTATCTCATCTCCCACGCTGCTCATCTCTTCTCAAACGCAGTTGCTGCATTATCTCTTCCACTTTGTTACTTTACTACTGCTTATCTCTTTCTTCAGTTCTCTTTTTCCGCCAGTACCGTTTCACCACCACCAGCCACCATTCGAAAAGAGGCCGCCATGGAAAACCCGCTTTGCCTCAGCCATGTTGTGGTGGCAGATTGGGAAACCGCAACCTGTTTCTGCCATGGTGCTGCCATGGCCAAAATTTGATAACATTGTATATGTCATGAGTTGCATCTGTGAGCTTATGCTTTGGGCAAGGTTATATGTGTTCTTTGCCATATTGCTCAGCAACAGAGCAAGTACAAGTTTGTATCTCAAGTTTGATATGAAATGATATGCCCAACGGATCACAAGGGTACATTTCTCTATGGATCAGATTCAATCCGAATGTTTATGGAAGGGAGCACATTTGATGCAAGATGTTTATGAGATGAGCCTCTACTCACAACTTAAACTTTTGGCATGGCAATAATGCTTTTGGTCATAATAGCAACTCACATTTTCCAGGATATCTACTCAGATAAGTATTCACTTTTGAATGTCATAGTTAAACTGAATATATTATTTATAGGATGAAATATGTTGTAATACCCCAGCCTGATGCTTAAGCTAAGAATTAGGCCAACTAGTGGATTTACAAGTACAAGCTGGAGCTGTGTATCGATCTTTAATGGCAAGGCCAACCTCTTATCCACTTTGAGAACTTATATTTCCTTTGTATTTCTTATGTTCGGTACATTGGTCACTAATATGCTACGCTATCATTTTTGGGGATGCTTCAGGCTGCTTTACAGATTTCACTTTAGTCTTATACTACATGAATCACTGCCAAGGGAGGTTCCCAGAGCACAATAAGGAGTAAAGCATCAGAAGCTTGGCATTAAAGTAAAAAGGTACTACATTGATAAATCCACCACATAAAACACTAGAGCATACTAAGGTATTCCTCTACTCAAAAGAGGGCAAGCAAAACAGGAAAGGGAAAATATTTAAGCAATAGACAGGTCATGTTTCTTATGCAACATTTTTTGTTGCTCTATAGCCTCTTTTAATTTCTTGTCACATTGCTAAATGGGGAATAAGGTGCCAATTGCTATAAGATCCCAAATAGTCAGTTCTAACAATGTTAAACATCCCTTTGAAAAAGAAAGGAATTTTAATAGCACAAAATAAAGATCAATAATATCATACAATTTTTTTTATGAAGGAAAACTGAAACAGTGATCTAAAAACTTACAGCATGATGTGGGTTAGGAACCTTAGATGCCAAATGCTGGTTTTCCAGCAATGACTTGCTCTCCTGGATAACTCTCTGTGCAATAACTGGTTGTGATGGACCAAAAAAGGAACCATAACTGCAACCAAACAAGGAGATAATATTTTCACTATTTCAAGAAGCAAAATTCAAACAGCATGCAAATAAACTCTCAATGTTCATCAATAAAGAGCATGAATAATAGTATCACACAAACAAACCAAAAGAAAAAGGTAACAGCACCTTGAGCCACAAAATCACAAATTGCATAAATAAAATAACAGATATCTTAAAAATATACAGAAATTAGACTATGCAAGATTAAACACAGACCTATTACACAACAAAATGATTACACATAATCAATATAAAAAGTAAATCCTCAGTTAAAAGATTATGGATTGTGTAGTCAACTGAGCATCTTAACTTTTATAAGATAATGAAAACATCTATCCAGATGTAAAAAATAAATAAAAAAAATGGTGGTTAGGCAATAACTAGCCTCCCAGCACACAAAAACAATCTTCCAAATGTTGTTGGAAACAAATAAACATAAAAAATAATCAAATAATAGAAAATGAGATTATATCCCTCAAACAACTGATTTAATATAGATTGTATGATAAACAAGCGACTTTATCAATCAGATCAAGGTCGTCATACCCCGCAGGGCAATGCTAAGGAGAGAAGGTACAATCGAACTTACAAAAAGAACAAAAATTTGGATTCCTGAACCAAAGCCCCAATCAAAATTGGATATTTTAGCTCGAGACTTCCTCAAAGCACTCATGTAAAAAGTTGTTGGTGAAAATATGGTTGCAAGACTCACTTATCATAAGGAAGCTTGTTTTTCCTTCGGTCTGTCGCATCCAGGCGCGATGTACTACTACCACTACCCTCCTTCTTCATCTGCTTTCTAATTGATTCTTTCAGCTTCTTCCTCAACTCAAGGTACTCGATTTCTTCCTTTGAAGGTTTCCTAGGCTCCTCTTCCTGTTCTTCATACTCTTCCTCACCCTCCTCCTCATACTCTTCCATTTCTTCGTCTTCGTAATAATCATCATAATCCTGTGATTCCATCAAATAGGAATTATCATCAAGGAAAAGATGCTGAGTAAAGCTCAAAAAACAGAAGGGACCGCAATAACGGAACAAATAATAGTAAAATAGGAAATGTTGACTTAAACCCTACAAAGTCAGGAATGCTTACATCTCTTTCATTGTCATAGCCCCGCATTGTTGTCTTCAATGACAACTGCAGAATAACCAATTGCAACAAGTATTTTCTGGAATGATCGTTCTGTCGGTTCCAATCACACACAACACGAGATTAATTGAGAAACCAGATAAGTACCCCAATCCGATAGGACAGAAAGTAGCATTAAAAAATCTCCTCACAGCAAAACTAAAATTAGGGTTCAGATAAGCACAATTGAAAAAAGGAAAAAATAAAACCGAAAGTTAAAAACATTATACAATTGATTGTTTCGGAAATCCCACTACCTAAAAAATTGTGGAATGGACCAAGAAAAAACCCAAGATTGAATCGGATGAAGCCAGCATCGAACGAATATGAAAATGAAAACGTTACAAGCAATTGAAGAAGAAATGGAAGAATAGGAGATTGCGAAAGAGGAGAGGAAGGAGAACTTACAATGAACAATTGTTGTAGAACTCAGCACAGCGCAAATGTTGATTAGGGAAACTCGAAAAGAAAGAAAAAGGATTTGGAACTGCAAGAGTAGCTCCCTTTATTGTGTTCGTCAGGTTGCAGAATTTTTTTAATTTTTTATTTTTTGGTGATTGGGTTATATTGCAAAAAAAATTCCTTACAGTTACTGACCCAATCTCATCATATTTATTATTTCCGATGCCCTTCTCCTGTGATGGTTATCGAATCACACCGTCTTTATAATCCGGACCCGACCCGAAATTCTTTAAAGTAAGTTGTAACTGAGCCAACGCACTATGTCCTATCCATGGACAAAGAACTCCCAAAAGTTAACCTATTCCTCAATTTTGGAATGTTTTGGACATTACTATTGGTCCTCTTTTTCTATAAAGACAAAAAAAATAAAAATTGTATTAGTATAAATAAGATATAAGCAAATAAAAGGATAAAGAAAACCCAAGTATTAGTATAAATGATAAATAGTTATTTTATTTTTAATTTATTTTTTATGTTTTAAATCTAATATACCATCTGCATAATACAATTTTACGTCTGTTCATTCTTATATTTAAATTACTTGAATTAATTCTATATTTTAAGTGATCTCTTAAATTTATAATTTAATTGATTCAAAATAAAGCAAATAAACATAGGCAAAATTAAGTATTTTATCAAAATAATTTTTTGTAAAATATAGGGATCTAATTAGAAAAAATAAATAATGGATAATAAATTTAAAACTGGTCAAAATTATAGTTTATCCAAATGAAAAAAATATCAATGATATGATAAATTAAAATATAAAAAATGATAATGGAAAGAAAAGATATAATTATCTACCGATATCTTTTAATTTTACATAGGTGTGCATTTGGTTTATCATGAAAATTTTTTATTTTTAATATATTAAATTAAAAAGATAAGTATTATGATAGAAGATTTATTTCCTATTACTTTGTTACGTATTGATATTTGTTTATACATATTTTATTCAGTTGACTATACTTTTAAGAAAAGGATTTTGTGCCTTGTTTTAGATTTTATATTTGATGTCATGTTAGTATATCGACATTGTGCTATTAATAAAGATATTCCCTCGTGTGTATATTTCATTTTTAATTTTATCCCTATCCCTCAAATACTTTTGTAAACCTTGTTTTTTATACATTTGTTTTTCAATTTTATTTATCAAATAAAAGTTTTTAAAATTAAAATAAACTATTTTAATAATTTAACCTTTAAATAACTATATTTTTTATTTTAAATATTTTTTTCATTTTGATGTTTTTTAAAATTAATTATCTTTTTAAATAAAACTACCAAAAATATAAATGAAAATTATTTGTAATTAAATTATAAAACTTATTTATATTCAATGTTATAATAATAATATTTTTATTATTTTTATTATCATAAAAATAAACTATGTATTTCACTCATTATTATGTAAAGATTTTTTTTTCAATTTAATAATTTTTCGTTTTGATTTTTTTTTATAAATTTAACAATTCTTTTGAAGTAGAAAAACTAAAAATTATTTATAGTAAAATTGTAAAAAATTTTAACATTTACTTTTATAGTGATTTATATCTATATATAAAAACTTCACATTATTTTTCAATTTACTCTTTAAATATAAAAAAAATTAATTTATTATGTCAAAACTAAATAATAAATAAAATAAAATAATTTTTTTAGTAATAATAATCTTATTTTTCTTATTTTTTAGACAATTAATTTAAATATATAATATAACATAACTAAACATTTTTTTAAAATAGAAAAGTAAATAAAATAGAAAAAGATATGAAAAATATTTTTATAGTGGAAATAAGTCTTTAAAAGATAAAAAAAACATAAAACTAATGATTAAGAATAAGAATTAAAAAAAAGAGTTTTATAATAAAAATAATAATAAATTGAAAATAGTTACTTTTTCATAATTTTAATTATCATGTCGAGTCTTAAACTCGCTTGATAATGATTATTTTTCATAATTTAAATTATCATGTCGAGTTCCGGACTTTATAATAATTATTTTTTATAATTGTAATTATCATGTTGAGTCCCAAAAACTTGCTTGATAATTATTATTTTTCATAATTTTAATTATCATGTCGAGTCTCGGACTCACTTGATAATCATCATTTTTTTTATAGCTTTAATTACCATGTTGAGTCTTAGACTTGCTTGATAATAATTATTTTTCATAATTTAAATTATCATGTCGAGTCCTGGACTTGCTTGATAATAATTTTTCATAACTTTAATTATCATGTCGAGTCTCAGACTCATTTGATAATATCATGTCGAGTCTCAGACTCACTTGATAATTATTATTTTTCATAACTTTAATTATTATGTCGAGTCTCAGACTCGCTTAATAATAATTAATTTTCATAACTTTAATTATCATTTGAGTCTCGAACTTGCTTGATAACCATCACTTTCATAACGTTAATTATCATGTGGAGTTTCAAACTCGCTTGATAATCATTATTTTTCATAACATTAATTATCATGTTGAGTCTCGTACTCGCTTGATAATCATTAGTTTTTATACTTTGTAATTATCTTTTTGGGTATCAGACTTGCTTGATAACTACTTTTTACAACATACAAAACTTCTCTAACACAATTTGAGGTTACAAACCCTTTCCATCTTTTTCAAACAATTTTTTATTTTAGAACTATGTAATCCCTGATTCTCCATTTCGATTGGAGATACGTAGGAGAAAGGTCAATCCTTGTCGGGTTCACCTTCCAAAAATCACATCTTTTACAATAATGTTTTTTATTTAGAACTATGTGATCCTTGATTTTTAATTTTGAATGGAAATACGTAGGAGTAAGGTCAAGTCCTTGTCGGGTTCACCTTCAAACAAAATTAAAATCTTTTCAAAATCATTTTTCATAGTCTTTTATTTAGAACTACGTGATCCCTGATTTTCCATTTTGAATGGAAATACATAGGAGCGAGGCCTAGTCCTTGTCGGCTTCACCTCCCAAAAATTTAAAATATTTTTAAGATTTTTTTTTTCTAAATAGTTTTTAAAGAACTACGTAACCCTGATTCTCCATTGCGAATGGAGATACGTAGGAACAAGGTCAATCCTTGTCGGGCCCAAATAAAATTTTAATAATATTTTCTTTAATATTTGGTATTTGTTTGCATGTTTGATTTTTTATGAGAAACCAAATATTTTAAAAATTGCATTAATTTTCCACACTTAATTAAAAGGAACCGTCTTTGGATGGACGTTGTGGGGTGCTAATACCTTCCTCACACGTAACCGACTCCCGAACCTAATCTTGGTTTTGAAGACTATTCTTTTTAAGGTTTTTCTATGTTTTACTTAATAAACTATGGTGGCGAATCATCTGTTATTTTAAAATAATTTTTTTCATCATCCCGTCGTGACCTCGGTTGCGACAGATGACGACTCCACTAGGGACTATTCTAGAGAGTCAATCCTAATTAATTAAGCATGCAAGATATTTTATACATATTTGTTTTCCCTTTTTTATTTTATTCTCCTTTATGTACATTTATCTTCATTTGGCTTTATTTGATTTATATCTACTTTAATGTCGTGGTTTATTATATTGTGAAATTATTGAACCCTAACGTAGATAAAAATTTCTATATTTGTCTATATCTGCTTGGGAAGTTTTCTAGTTGTTTTGCAAGTGGGGGATTTGGTAGTTTTTAGGTTGCTCCCTTCACACATTACACTTTGTAGGCTAGTTTTGTTGTTGTGATATTGGGGCCTTATACCCGAGTCTGAGTGAGTGATAGGGAATGGAGGTCCAACGATTGTCATGTTAGATCTCGGATCTACTTGGCTACTGTGAAGACTTCATATAGAGTTTGCTTCCTCTTGACATGCAACATCTATTAGGTCGCCTGTCGTTGTGAATTATGTTTGGAGGTTGACTTAGCTCTAGAGGCCTGTGAGATTATTTAGAGCTACCTATAGAATTGAAAAGCCCATAGACAGAAAATAAGTTTTATCTGCATCGTTAGGACACAATGGGAGCATGTTTTATATATGCACATTCATGATATCGTATAATTAATTTTCAAATTCGTCATGCTTGTATCAGCATATTGTATGAATAAACACCTTTTGAGGTGCAAGCATCCATTGCATTTTACATTTCACTTAGGCATGTCATTTACGTTGCATATCATTATTATTTTTTTATTGAGTGCATGACCATTTTACCATCACATCATATGAATAAATACACCTCTTGAGGTGTAGACAAGCACCTCATTACATCAAATAATTATATTCCATGCATGTTTTTTAGTGTATCACAATTTTAGTAACATATCATGTAAATAAGTACCTCTTAAGGTGAGCATCTCATTGCATCAGTTAATTGCATGTTGTAAGAGCCACGAAATATAAATAATTAAATTAATAATTATTTAATAAATGTTGTTAGCGAAATCCTTTATGGCATTAAATGCTAACTTTCATGACGTGGAAAAGTATTAGTTCAAGTAGTTGAGAGTACTTAATTGTGTGAGAGGACTTGAGTCAAGTCCTATGTATGCCAATTGTGTGTTATTCAATTTTATTAATATTTTCTTATGATATGATGGGCGTGATAAAATAGTATAAACTGTTAGATTTATAAATATTATTAAGAAACATGAATTGGCTTGATAGTTGTGCATATTGCTTGGTAATGGTGTGGATGTGAGTTCGAGCCTTGGCATGAACAAAATAACTTTCTCTTTTGCTAAAATTAAATTTTGGCATTGGTGAGAGAGAAAGAGAGAGAAAAGTGCAGAATTTTGGGGTGATTATGGATAAAAAGATAGTCAAAGTTTTGGCAATTGGAGTTTTAATACCAGATTAGAGGAGGTGTACTACTTGCTTTATATATGTTTTGATGTTTATGAAATAATTGAAATGCGTTTGAAACCCAATTTCTGCCAAAAACGTGATGCATTGTTCGTGTTTCTAGAATTTTCCAAAAACCACCTAGCGACGTTGGATGACCCGTCAGGCGACGCATGCTCCAGGAACTAGTTTCTGGGTTTCTTCCTTGAGCTGCCTGGCGGCTAAACGTTGCCGCCAGGCAACACGAACTAGCCCGTCCAGTTGCTTCAATTTTCTTGAACATTGCGAGGTTGATGATGATTAGGTGGATTTTTGTGTCAAATTGGAAACCTTTTTTTTCTGTTATCGTTTGATAATATGTGAATTAATGACAATGGTGCGAATCAGAGTGTGAATTGAGAAATTAGGGTTCATATGAGGGGGTTGGGAATTTGAGAATATGCCTTTGATGTGATTGGTGTACTGGTTGTTTTATGAGAGTTATATCGTAATTGCACAAGCATGAGAGGTGTAGGTCTTATAGCACACGAAAAATATGATAAATTGCCTGCCTGAATCGATAATTAGGGGTTCTGGGAATTCGTACTGGTGCAAGAAAAATATGGGCAGAACCTAGAATTGTTGTGCACCGCCTGGCGGCACCTGAATTACCACCAGCCGACATCGTAGATGCAGGCAGACACGCTGATTTTCCTCGCGTTGGGTTTTTGGATGTAATTAAGTGAAATATGGTATGTAAAATTTTGTAATTGATCATAGAGTGTGAGAAGGAAACTTTGCAGGTGAGATAATGAACTATAGGTGCTAAAAGATATGAAATGAGTTGTGTATGAGTATGTGATAATGGGGAGATATGCATTAAACTAAAGAAGGTTGTATGTTGAACATGATAAGGACTGTATTTAATTGAAATCGATAATTAGGACACTATGTGATGTTGATTAGATGATTATGGATTGGGCAATTAGAAAAAAAATGATGAATGTGAAGTAGAATGTGCAATTTAGTTGTTGTAAATATGTTTGGATGAATGAGATTGATACTTGGAGGTGTTCTAGATTGTATGCTTCACTGTTTGTGTTATTTTAAGGTGTATGTGCAATATTGGCAATTAATATGGCATGATTGAATGTGTGCATTGGGACTCAGTCATACTATTATGACTGGATGTTTGTAAGAAAGTTGTAATTCGCGTACTGTGTGTTTGGGGTCCTTTGGGATCTATTCGATGTGCCAAAAACCAGTAGCATTGTGCTACTGGTAAGGTGCCTGGCGGCTCGCCCCGTGCCGCCAGGCGATAGAGCCCCAAAATAGTGACAGTGGCCACTGTACGTGCGTGGCGCCTAGCGGCAGGGTGGATTCCGCCAAGCGAAAGAGATGTGGTAAGAGGGTTAGAAGGCGCTTGGCGCCTAGCGGTGTGAGATGCCCGCCGGGTGGTTTGGAACCAAGTTCTGCTTAGCGACGCGAAAGGCGCGCCAGGCGATTTTCAGTGCAAAGTTGGTTCGAGAGGAGGATTTCTACATGGCTTTGGAAGAGTATTTTGATGCGATGCTTTGGGTGGGGGGCCAGTTATGAGTGTAACTTGTATTGGGGTAACACGTGGTCACTCTAGGTTGTAGTCTGATGGTTAAGGAAGTCCAGTGGAGTGTGCGAGATAGTGGCTCGTACGACGAGGTTTCGAATGATTACTCTCTTTAGTGTATCTGATAGAGTTGGGTAGTCTGGGAACAACTACGGACTTTGTTCGTTTTAGGAACTCCACTTGGTGTCGCGGTGTGAGGCTGTGGCAAATTCATTCTCGCGTGTGGACTACTAGGTGGTGGCCTGAAGTCGGAAGGGCGAGTAGACACTTGTGCGACAAGGATCGATCAGTGAACTCACTAAAGGGTGTAGAATCAAGAGACGGTTATCATAAGGGTTAAAAGTCAAGAGACTACGAAATGGGGAATGCTAACGTGAATTATATTTTTAAGATGTTTTATTTATGTTATGTTGCATTTGTTCACTTTAAATGAGCTCACTCTATCTGTATGTGTTTGGCGATGATCATGTAACTTGTTACATGGGAGCAGAGGTTGATGCAGGTGAGCATGTGGATGCATAGAGACGGAGTGGGGAGTCACAATGGGAATTTCACTAGATTTTTATTTGAATGTTTATGGATTATTTGTATTGGATTCATAACTATTTATGGTTGTATTACTTAAACGTTATGATTTTATTTGGTTTATTGCGTTGTATTAAATATTTTAAATTTTCCCGCATTTTGGGAAAGACTTTGAGAATAAATGAGGTTGTTATTATTATATTTAGTTGATTTTATTTTAAATAAGTAATTTTTGGCTAGGACGTTACACATGTCATGCAAATCATTTGTGTGTCACATTTACATCAGCATTAGGTGAATAAGTGTCTCTTTAGGCATAAACATGCACTACACATTTTGTCTTCATTCATGAATGATACTTTGTACATACCTTTTCATATTTATAACACCTTGCTTTCACATTTCACATTCCATAATGTCTACCATGCATTCATATGGGTGGCCTTTGCATTGGCATAATTTCTAAATTCATACTAGCATCTTGCATTCTCATGTTTTCTTACATAATGTCTAATATTTATCCACTTACACATGCATATAGGTAGTTTTTCAAGTTTATAACATCTTGTATTTTCATGTCACTTTGCGTTCATTTTTTTTCCTCTTCATATCCTAAGATAAAAATAAAAACAGAAAAATAACGACAAAATAATATTTTTTTCCCCTTCATATTCTAATATAAAAATAAAAAAATGAAAATAATGGCAAAACCACTGTGACACCCTTGCAGGACTCGTGCTAACCAAAAAATCATGGAAGATTGGAAAAAGGATCAAGCAGCAATGAAGGCTGATATAAAGCAATTAAAAGACCAAGTGAATCAAATTTTGGAGATCTTAAAAAATCTGAGGACCACGAATAAAACTTCCCCCTCTCAAAGCAAAAAGCAAACATTTTCTTATCCTCCAAGATTTTATCTTAGAACTCATGCAAACCCTTTGGTATGCATGGCGAAACATAATGTACACCAACAACGACGAGGAATTCAAGCATAACTGTAACATCCCGGTCGAATATTACTAATTTAAGTAATAAAATAAAATATATATCATGAAAACTTCATTTATTATACTTCGCTTCCCAAAACGCAGGAAATTTTAAAACATTTATTAATCGAAAGTTATCCAAAAACATCCATAATTTATGAAACTACGATATAACATCCAAATTCACAAATCAGTAAAACATTGTTTACAAAGTTCATAAAAACAATAATGATAAAACGCTAAAAGCTTTTCCCAGCTAACACTCTCTCCGATTTTATGCCTCACCAGCACCACCTGCAACATCATTTGCTCCCGTGTAACGCATTACACGATCATCGCCAAACACAAGCAAAAAAGGTGAGCTCATAAACAGTTAACATAAAAGTTAATAAAAAAACAAGATACACCCATCTGTTTTATTCTAGTTCATTCTTGGCCAAGACCTTAATCCCCAAAGCTTTTCAACCTTCGCAACACAGAAATAGTTATTCTCAGATTCAGGGTTTATGATGCTCACACGAACCTGCCCGCTCGTGGTCCTGCCTCTATGAACCTCCCCGCTCGTACTCCTGCTCTACGAACCTCCCCGCTCGTAATCCTGCTCTACGGACCTACCCGCCCGTAGTTCAACACATGTGATCCACCAGATACGTACCTCCCCGCACGCAGCATCTCTCAAGTGTGAGCACGGAACATACGAACCTACCTCGCTCGTATCCCCACACGAGAGTAATAGGATATGAACCTCCCCGCTCATATCATCACGTGTTCACCACCATCCATGAACCTACTCGCTCATGGCACAACATCCCCTGATCCAAGTTTCACATCACAACATGATAACGAAAACAAGCAAAGCACACTACGCTACACAAGGTACATACTCAAGCTGATCTTAGGGATTCCAATGCTTCCACGAACCTGCCCACTCGTGGTCCAACTCTATGAACCTCCCCGCTCGTAGTCCAACTCTACGGACCTACCCGCCCGTAGTCCAACACACGTGATCCACCAACTACGTACCTCCCCGCACGCAGCATCTCTCAAGTGTGAGCACGGAACATACGAACCTACCTCGCTCGTATCCTCACACGAGAGTAATAGGATATGAACCTTCTCGCTCATATCATCATGTGTTCATCACCAGTCATGAACCTACCCGCTCATGACAACATCAAGCATATCCCAGACCAGGACCAACACAATAAACCATGCAAAACATATCACAATGCACCCTGCCACTACACCATCGCCTAGCGCAGTCTAAGCACCGCTAGGCGAAACGGCAATATAGGTCGCCTAGCGGTTCCACATCACCACCGGGCGCCATAACTTACAAGACATTCCTGTTTCATACTATCGCCTGGCGGTTCAGTCTACACCGCTAGGCACTACACCAGTACTGTGACACTACTGGTTTTAGGTACTCTAATTCATTTCCTAGAATTCAACCATTTAATTCTCAAACATCCAGAAATCAACATACACATTCATATATTCCAAATTACAACATCGCAACACATATGCATTTTTCAAGTATAAGCACACATTCCTCTCTTTTATAATTCATATATACTTACCTCTTAAATCAATTCCAACACACACTTTATTTTCTCCTTCTCATTTTACCAACCCTTTGAATGCTTACAATTCACATACCCCACAAAAGACACAATGAAAGTTATATACTTATTCTGCATGCCCTCACAATTCCATTACATTTAAAGTATGATTATCATGTTCCCATACTTTCCCAAAACCCGTCATGATCATGCAACACTCGGTCATAGTGATATCATCAATAGTGGCCTTATTCACACACTTATAACATCATACATTCGAGTTAACATATATAAGTTCATATATTCAACATGCCTCAGCAAGCACTACTAAAAACATACTCATCAATCACACATCTATATATATATTATATATACATTCGTCAATCAAGGTCATACCAACACTTAAGCACACTTAATCATCCATTGATAATCATATTATTAGGGAATTAAAACAACCAATCATGAGTTATGTATATCTCTATCTGCAGACATTAAATTCTAATCTCCACCGTTCAAAGTGAAGAACAACATGTTATGAATCTTCCGTCAAAATTTCATCTAAATCGAACGGTTAACGAAGCGAGAAATGCAGTTTTACAAAAACTGTGCAGACTAGAAAAGTCGATGGCGCCTAGCGGCATGAAACTAGCGCTGGGCGGTTCCTGTTCCACGAAAAGTACAAAAAATAGCGTTTTTCCTGAATCAGAGCACCACGCCTCACTGGTATGGCGCCTGACGGCCAATGGGTTGCCGTCAGGCGGTTCCTGCTGTTCCAGGAACCCATAAATCCTCCTCGCACCTACGAACCTTATTCCAACCCCTATAATTCTGATTCCCTTCAATTTTAGACTCCATACTCACAGCTCAAGGGTTTAGGTTTGCAATTTATTTCATACAACTTCCAATTCCATTCCGATTACAACACATAATAGTCACATACAATGCACACCAATAAATTTTCAAAAGTCGCGATGACTCTTATGCCAAACAACATAAAAAACCGAGAACAGCTTCACGCCGCCCAGCGGAAATACATGGCCCGCCAGGCAGTTCATAACATAACCCAGTAATTAAGTCACTCCTGATGCGTCGCCTGGCGGCATCCTCATGCCCGCCAGGCGGTTTCTGGGCGAAAACCCATGAAATTACGACAAATAGTGCAAAAGCAAGGGAAAATCCATGCAATAATATTATGGCAAGGCACATTCTTTAATACACATTACAGAATACCCAAAATAGCTCCCCTTACCTGGAATTCGCGCTCCAATTGGTCCTATAGCCCTTGTCCTTATGATGTCCAAGAGTTTCCCTTTTCTTCTTCACACAAAACTCAACTCTACGTCACCCAAAACACCAATGACTCTTCTGCAATCCTCTCTTGTCGGTACTCTCAATTGCAATCCCGTTTTCCCTGTTAATGGTCCAAAAACGAAAATTAATATTAATCCTATGGTTAATTGCTATTCAAAGTCAAATATGGCTATTCTCTACCTTTCTTGGCTGCCACTTTTGCAGCTAGGGTTTCTATACCTCTTCATTACCATGCAAAAAGAGAAACTTAGCCAAAAAAGAATTTAGTTTTGTTCTTAGCAAGGTTTGAACCCACAACCACTCAATTATTAAGTCAAGTGTTCAACCAATTCAACTAATCATGTTTCATGATAATTCCTAAAATTTTAGGATTACATTATCACGTCTCACATTCAAATATACATTAAAATAATACACAAGTTAAAATAACATACAAATGGCATACATAGGACTCAAACCCAAGTTCTCTCACACAATCAAGTAATCTCAACCATTTGAGCTAGTAATTTTCTACGTCATAGTACTCCGCATTAAATGCCTTAAAGGCTCATATTACCCACATTTAATAAATAATTATTTAATTCATTATTTAAATTTCTCGGGTCTTACATTTCCCCCACCTTTAATGATTTTCGTCCTCGAAAATTGAGTTTACCAGGGAACAAGTGCGGATAAGATTGCCTTGTGAGGTCTTCCATCTCCCAAGTCAGCTTCTGGGTTGCCTCGTCCAAAAGGACTTTCACAGTCCGGATCTCTTTCCCTCTGAATGGCTTGATTTGAGAATCCAAGATTCTCATTGATCCAACTCCCACTATTAGATCCTCACGTACCTGGACGTCGTCCTCCTCTAACACAAGTGTAACACTTGCAATCATTATAGTGTGAAAGGCCCTTTGTGGTAAAAAAGTCATTTTCTGGGGGAGCTTTAATTCTTACCAAAATGGACAGAGAAGAATTACCTTTTCTAGTCAATTCTGATGTGATCAAGAAATACAACGCTTGAAAGAAGTCCCTGATTCTCAGTATTTGCTAGAATTTGCTTTATAGCCAAGTGTCATATGTTGCCTTTCTTTCTATCATACCATTGTTGCTAATATATACCATCAATCTCGTGTCTCATATAACACATTTCACGTCATATATTTTGACTTCTCGTAGCTTTTTTTTTTTCATATAAATGAGTTCTCCAAGATCTTGGTCGAATCAAGTTCTGAAGGGTGTCGTAAAGGTGCAGAAAATAAAATAAAATAAAGAATAATAAAAATTGTATGTTAGGTTAATTCCCTATCTTAAATCATTAAATTCATTATAAAAAAATAATAAAAAATATTGATAGTTAAAAAGAGAATAATGTCTTGGAATGTCATGTTTCTTAGCCTAATGTTTTAATTAAGGAGAAAGAGCGTGATGTTTTCTTCCAACTATTCACATGCATGTCTCCTGAAATCCTTTAGCCTTCTTCATCTCCTAAAACAAAAGAATCTTCCCTGTCGATTTTTTGAGTCATTACTAAAACAAAATCTCATGCTGGGGCAATTTTTTATGCTTTCGCATTATGCCACCTCTAAAAATAAGGAATCCTTAACTTGAAACCTCACACGCAATGAGTCAAAACTGGGGCAATTTTTGTGTTCGTTCCACCATTGCACTCATGTTGCTATATCCATTGTAGTTTGTCTAACTAGGGCAACCCTTTCATCCTTGTACATCATGTTACCCTTGAGTTAGAACAATCCATATTCGTGCACAATTCTTTAATCTTATAGTTCACAAGGGTACGTCAAAACTGGGGCATATTTGGTAGTTTTCCACCTTGGTATTGAGGAGTATTTGGCTACATTTTTCTCTACGGACCCATTCTTGTCAAACTCGTGTCCTCATATTCTTGTGACTACTTTTTTTTGGGATCATTGATGAATTTATCCCACAATTTGAGCTTTTATCCTGAAAGCCAAGCAATCATTTAAACCAATTCACACACAATCTAACTACCTATGTTTTCAAAAATGCATGTGAATTAAGCTTTTTGAAAAAATAATCAATTTAATGACGCCTCAATCATTGCAATAGCTAAAAAAAAAAGAATCATGGTATTCTCGTGTTCTGTTCTCAAAATGATCAATTGAGTTTTTTTTTTAAATGATGAGCTTACACAAATTTGATGATTGTATGGAAAATAATTGATACAAAATACATGCCTTTGTACATAAGAGAATGAAAAATGAGGAACAAGATGAAATAGGACAAATAATCTTATTTTCTCCTTTCATTTCATGCATTCATGCATAGCATGTCTCATATAAATAATGTCATTCATGTTTATTTCTTTATTAAACTCTAGTTTTTAGTTGACCTTTTCGCTAAAACTCAATTTTTATTGGCATTTATACTTTCACTATTTGTTAAAGCCTAGCTTATGTTGGTCTATACAATTTTACCTATATTTAAAGTCCAACATCCGACTGGCATCAGCTTTAAAAGTACAACATCCGACTGACACTTGCATTTAAAGTCCAACATCCGACTGGCACCAGCTTTAAAAGTCTAGCATCCAACTAGCACCTACATTAAAATCCCAGCATCCGACTGGCACCAACATGTTTATTTTATGCTAAAGTCCAGCATCCGTCTGACACCCCCTTTGAAAGTCCAACATTCGACTAGCACCAACTTTAAAAGTCCAACATCTTACTGACACCTACATTAAAAGCCCAACATCCGACTGATACCAACATGTTTATTTTCTATTAAAGTCTAGCATTCGACTGGCACCTACTATGAAAGCCCAACATCTGATTGGTACCAACATGTTTATTTTCTGCTAAAATTCAGCATCTGACTGGCATCTGCATTAAAGTCCAGCATTCGACTAGCACCCATAATGAAAGCTTAGCATCCGACTGGCACCAACATGTTTATTTTCTGCTAAAATTCAGCATCCGACTGACATCTTCATTAAAGTCCACCATCCGACTGGCACCCCCTATGAAAGCCCAACACCCGAATGGCACCAACATGTTTATTTTCTGCTAAAGTTCAACATCCGACTAGCATCTGCATTAAAAGTCGAACATCCGATTGGTACCAACATGTTTTCTTTTTCCGCTAAAGTCCAGCATTCGATTGACATCCACAATGAAAGCCCAACATCCGATTGGCACCAACATGTTTATTTTCTGCTAAAGTCCAACATTTGACTAGCATCCACAATGAAAGCCCAACACCCGACTGGCACCAACATGTTTATTTTCTGCTAAAGTCCAACATCCGACTAGCATCTGCATTAAAAGTCCAACATCCGATTGGTACTAACATGTTTTCTTTTTCCGCTAAAGTTCAGCATCCGATTGACATCCACAATGAAAGCCCAACATCCGATTGGCACCAACATGTTTATTTTCTGCTAAAATCCAACATCCGACTAACATCCACAATGAAAGCCCAACATCCGATTGACACCAACATGTTTAAAGTCCAACATCCACAATGAAAGCCCAACATCCGATTGGCACTAACATGTTTATTTTCTACTAAAGTCCAGCATCCGACTGACATCCATAATGAAAGTCCAACATCCGACTGACACCAACATGTTTATTTTCTACTAAAGTCCAGCATCTGACTGGCATCTACATTAAAAGTCCAACATCTGACTGGCACCAACATGTTTATTTTCTGCTAAAGTCCAGCATCCAATTGACACCCACTATGAAAGCCCAGCATCCGACTGGCACCAACATGTTTATTTTCTGCTAAAGTCCAACATCTCACTAGCACTTGCATTGAAAGTCCAACATCTGACTGCCATTTCTACATTTCTTTCTTTCTCTCTCTCTCTCTCTCTCTCATACACACACACACACACACATTATCAATCAAGGTTTCCACACTTTGTTTAGGTTATTACACCTAGCTTTTTTGTTTTTCTTTTCTTAAACCCGAACGAAATTTGTGTTTCTATCTTTTCTTATCTTTTATTGTGACACTATGAAAATAAATATTTTTATATCATCACGTAAAAGTTAAGTAAAGAGAGACAACTGTCAATATCCAATTTCGTCCGGATGACTAAATAATAAATAAAATAAAATAAATTTGTTAGTAATAATAATCTTATTTTTCTTATTTCCTAGATGACTAATTAAATATATAATATAACATAACTAAAATTTTTTAAAATAGAAAAAGATAAGAAAAATTTTTTTATAGTGAAAATAAAATTTTAAAAGATAAAAAAAACTAATGATTAAAAATAAGAATTAAAAAAGAGAGTTTTATAATAAAAAATAATAATAAATTGAAAATAGAAAAATATTTTTTAAATAATCAAAACAGTCTTATAAAATATATTTGAATTTAAAAATGAAAAAAAATAACGTTAAAAAACCTATAAAAATATTAATATATTAGACTAATAAGTACTAGCGGCGTGACAACGCTTGTGTGTTGTCACTAGGGATGGCAAAAATACCCGCGCCCAAGGATATCCGCGGGTAACGGATAACGGATATTTTAATACCCACTTATAAACGGGTCGGGTACGGGTATCATACTATCCGTACCCGTGAGTACCCGTTACCCGCAAAAAATTAAAATTAAAATTTAATTTATATTTTATTAAGTTAAATTTAATTAAAATTAAAATTAATAGTATATTTTATTATGTCACATTTAATTATAATTAAAAGTTAATTTAATTCATATATTTTTTTATAATTTTATATTAAAAAATTTATAAAATATATATATTTTTAAATATTTGCGGGTATCGGATATCCACGGGTACCCGCGGGTTTTAAAAATATCCGCGTATATTTTTTAAGCAGATACCCGACAGGTAAACGGGCGGGTAGCGGACGGATTTTTTTTTGGCGGGTCGGGTTGCGGTTAGGCACTATCCGTGCCCAACCCGACCCGTTGCCATCCCTAGTTTTCACGCCTAGGGATGTCAAAAAAATTCATACCCGCGGGTATCCGTGGATAAAACCCGTAACGAGTAGGAAATGGATATTAAAAATGGATACCCGCTACCCGCGGGTACGGGTATTTTTGATATCCGCATGTTAACGGGGCGGGTACGGGTATCATAGTATCCATACCTGTGGATACCCGTACCCGCTAAACTTTAATTCACAAAAGTACTCTTATATATATATATATATATATATATATATATATATATATATATATATTAGTAAAAAACATTTTGGCCTAATTTTTTCTAAGTTGCACATCTAGTCTTCTGTCTTCATTCTTCAAACTTCAAGTATTGATATGTTGTCTTCTTCCAAGTACTCCCCTTGATATTCTTCTCTTTTCTTTATTTGAAATTGGGTATATACATCAAATCCTATGGTATGCTTGTTATCAAATGATGGAATCAAAATAAGAATACTTGGGACGTGACAGTTGATGTTTATTATTTGTTTATTTTGTTTATTTTTTAGGAATCAATTGGAGAAAATGAACTTTTTGATCAAAACACTAATTAAAAAATTTTCATTGTGTTGAACGTCATTTTATATTTACTTTTATAATTATTTGGACGTGTATGAACTTGAGTTTATTTGAACTTTATTTAAAATTTATGATAATTATGTATTTTATTTTATTTTATTTAAATTTATGATTAAATATTTGTTTTTTAAATAATTTTGTAAATACCCGCGGGTACTCGTGGATACCTGCGGATATGAAAAAAATAGTCGGGTACCCGCATAACGGATACCCGACGGATATGGGTACGGGACAAATATTTATCCAGCGGGTAGGGTACGGGGGAACTACTACCCGTACCCTACCTGCCCCATTGACATCCCTAGTCACGCCTGTGTGTACACATTTTTTAATAATATTATCTATAACAATATATAAAGAAGATTCCCTCTTTTGTGTCCACATTTCATAATACCAAATATACCCTCTACAATATTATTATTTATTAATTTTTTAAAATTAATAATTATTTTTATCTATTTTTTATAAAATTGTTTATCTTTTTTTTTATTCATCAACAATTATTCTCTCTATTTATTTCATTTTATTTTGAATAAATATACATTTATTTTATATATTAACTTAATAACATTATACTATTATCATCTACTAATATAATATCATTCATATTTAAAAAATACACACACAGGCGCGATAGCGCCTATGTTTACACTAATCGTGGGCTACTCATTGTTATCTTGATTTTGGATGAAGTTCATGTTTGCTTTGGTCTTAAATGTATTTTGTGATTGCATCATATTGAATTATTCAGAAGGTGTTTATAGATTGTTGGTGATATTTCAGTTGGTAGAGAGATTAAGAAATTCTTGATGCTAAATTTTGGTTAATGAGTTCGTTTGGTTATGAGATATGTTTTTGATAATTAAATTCATTTTAGATGCATTTGTTTGAGTTTTGGATTTCATAGACCACTGGGTTGGGTTTTGCATTTGTGCTTAAGGGTTAGTATTAGATTGTAAGCCAAAATTAGTTAGTTTGCTGATGTAAAAACTGACTTTACCGTTTTTGGTTATTTCTGTTTTTCTATTATTCTGTTACCTTACTGTCATTAACCTTTGTAAGATAACAAGTAGTGCTTTGTTTTGTCTTGATGTTAATGAGATGAGTTTGCTTTTTCTCTCTTCTACCCATTTCCTATAGGGACACAGTTAAAAATAACTAATTTCAATTTGTCCAAACCGATAAAAAAGGAAAAAAAAATATATATTTAACCATTTTATTAAATTTAACTATTTTTTTCATTTGACTGTTTTTTTAAATTTAATTTTTTTTTAATTATAAAATTTATTTATATTTATAATAAAATTATAACAACTATTTTTTATTTTCATAAAAATAGTGAACACTTATCATTTTATTATCTTTTAAAATTGAAAAGCTCGACTACATCTAAGATTGAAATTTAAGATGCTTATGATAGTTTCTCTTATTAATAATAATTATTTTACTAGTTTAAATATTAAAATTGAAACTTTAAGACTTTTATAGATTTGTAAATCGACAGAAATAGTATTTTAACTATACTTACAGCTTCTTCTTTTTTTTATATTTTAAATAAACCTACTTTTGTTTCTTCTAATTTAGAATGGCTTATTCTAATTCTTAAGATCTAAAAAAAAGTATAATTCTTGAAATTGCCAGAGCTTGGGTTGCTGAACGGAGTGAGGTTGAAGCACAAGCCATAAACGTGACCGAAGTTGAAACGGAACCTCGCTGAACTCAGCCTTCACTCCCTCAGGCTCAACGCGACTGGGGAAAAAAAAGCTTCCACGGCGACGCTGGTCTCAAAACCCTAGCCTTCTCTCTTAATCATCGTAGTTGCTCCTGTGAAGCACTGAGAAAGGGTCTTTATAGGTACTCCTTGTTTCATCTATTTTTCTATGCTTTTAATTTATCGTGTTAAATTGTTTGCTGTGGCTTCTTGTCAATCAAACTCTTGTGGGTTATATAGACATCATATATGTAATAGGACTTGGGGAATAATTTGAGATATGAGAATAAGGATGATTGTGGGAAACATTGTCTTGTGAGGTCACCTGAAAAATCAAGAGCCACATTCACTTACCCAAACTCCTCACCACCAAAATATGGTTTGTCCCCAAGTTCAAGCATTCTATGAATTGTTTGTTGCACTCTTCTTGGTCTTTACACTTCTCCATCCATACCCTCTTGACAGCGTTTTACTACATCAAACACAATCACGCAATTCTTTACCCTTAAAAAATCAACTTTATTAAATATATTGGTCTAAGTCAATTTCAAAAGTTAGTTCAGAGTCTTAGGATAGGATTGCTTCATACCCAAATTCTCAAATTATTTTAGATTCTATCAGTAACTGCTCAACATATCAAGTTCTATACTATTTAGACTGTGATTTAATTATGTAAAATGTTTAATCCTCGGTATGAAAAATTGTTGTAGATTGTACATCTATTAATGATATTGCAGAATGGAAAGCAGTGAAGGCCAATTATATGTTTAATTCTCTTCTATTATGCAATTTATTTTTATCGATTTCTTCTCTTTTTCATAAAAATTGCAGAATGGAAAGCAATGAAGACCAATCACTTTCTGAATTGGAGGAAGAAATTTTTGAAAAATTCAGAGCTTTCATGACAGGGTAATTGCTAATCTTGCAAGTTGTTAGCTTTTTGTATTTTCTGTGCTAGAAATCACCGGTCTATTGATGGTAGTTACATTTTTGTATGGAGAAAATAAATTATATGTTTTCCTTGACACATGTTGACCTTTCAAAATTATAAAGTTACATGAAGGATTATTCTTGTTAGGTTGGAACTACTTTATATTGAGTAATTGTTTCATTCTCATGAATCTATAAATTAAAATGATCTCTAGATTGATAAGAACCCTTTGTTACTAAGGTCGTGAAAGAAGAAAAAATAGGTGCGATGCACACAATCATAACCTGGAAAGAGAAAATAACTAACTGCTGAGCTGAAAGGTGTGAATAGTGGGAGAGGAGATTTGAGGTGTGGGTGTAATCCAGTATTATGGGACAGAATACGGTGTGTGAGAATTTGGGACTGGGAGAGACTTGGCCTCCCACACCCAGGCTATAATTTCTTTTACTGCATTTCCATTTGTGATCAGCTACCAGGTTTTGCTTCCCTCTATAGCTGGTATTTTTCATTGTAATATTGTTGGTGATCTTACATCAACTGAAAATGTGACTAATTTACAGAATATAAGTGGGTGTAAACCTCACCTCACAGGCTAATTTTGTAAGGTTGAGTTAGACTTAAAATCCATTTCTTAATACATACCATAACACAAATATATCCATATCATTGTTTCTCAGCTATCCTTCATAGATGTATAATGGAATAATTGAAAGAACAATTTTACGATTGTAGAAACATTATAAGCATCAGCTTAAGCTGTAAAGAGTATTTTTTATAATTTTTGCACTTAGACAGTTGGCCATAAGGGTTTGATTTTAAGACATCCAACATACAATGTAAATCCTAACAGTAGCCCGCTTCTAATTGCTTCAAGATAATTACTTCTGCAAAGGCAATAACTATAGATTATCCATAGTCGTAGGGGTTGGAGGTGATAATTATGGATGAATGACATGGTGGGAAAAATAAAATGTTAATTTGTTAAGAAATGGATAGATGCATTATGAAATTTTCTTGGTTTATTCTTGTGACTTAAGAGACAAGCTCTAGGCACAGATATTGTTCGGACTGTGGAACTGGTTTGGCCCAAATGGGCAATTAGTTGATGAACTAGCCAAGCCCAAGGTGTGCAGAGTATATGTGGGAAGAACAAGGGGAGGGCAGAATGGGAATGATGAGGTTGCTAGGGGTACATGAGAGACCTCACTTGTATGAGGGAAACTGGGTATGTTGAGAATGAGTAGACAGAAAAAGAGGGGATAATCTATTAGTTTGTTATAGGCAGGGAGCATTAGCTCTCTGGAGGAGCATTGCTCAGTTGCAGTGGGAAAGTTTCCCAATTGAATTTTCCTTTAATCATCAATAATTCCAGTTTTTCTATCAGTTTTCCTTTTCTATTACTTTGTAAGAAGCTTGGTTCTCTAACACAACAACACACTCACTCATATATAAGGAGGGTTAGTCTGTTAGTTTGTTTTGGACAGGGACCATTGACTATCTGGAGGAGCATTGCTCTGTGGCAGTGGGGATTTCCTTACTTTCCTATGATCATCAATGATACCAGACTTTCTATCAGTTTTCTAATTCTATTCCTTTGTAAAATCTTGGTTCCCTAACACGTACATACTCAAATATTCATTCATGAAGGACAATATTATATTTTGTATTCTGTTTATCACATAATATATGTGTATAAATTTTTATTTCTAACAGCTAACCTATGATAGGATTGCAAAGATTGATGAGTTGGGAATTGCTGGAAGCAGGCTGCTGTCTGGATTTCAACAAGCGATTGGTAATTATACAGAATTTTCTTAATCACGTGTTACTGTGAAATCATGATATTTCTTATTATTCACTTTTAGGGGGCGTTTGTTTCAAGTCCTGATTTATCATTCCCAAGGACGTAGTCTACGAGAATGTTATAATTGGAAAGTTATTCCTAGGCATATCTAAAATATGCTTGGTTAATTTTTCATATTTCTGATAATACTTTTTAATTCAAATAAGTTATAATGGAGGTTACAAAGTAACTTCTCTCATTCCCATGAGAATATAACTTACCCACCCTCCTTATCATGCATATAAAAATTGTACAAACAAAGGTATGCATCTTTCTGGGAATAAAAATACCCGAAAATACTTTTTATGAACTTCTACCAACATAGGAATAAAAATTCCTACTTCCATTTTTCTGGGAATACAAAAGGATTCCATGAAACAAATGCCTCCTTATTTTATAACTTTTAACTGTAGTTGTGCAGAGTTTATCAGGAGGCCTCCTATTGATATGAATTCCAAATTAGTGGACAAGATAATTGTAGCTAATGAAACTAAGAGAGTTAAAGCCTATATAAATTCTGGATGCAGGAAGCTGAACGAAAGTATCCAGAGTCTAACAAACTGTAAGTACTGCACTTTATTTTTTATTGGGGTTGGTCGTCTCATTCCATTATTAGGGTATGTCTCAAGACTCAACAAGGGCTTAGTGACTCATAAGTACATTTCTTTTACTTAACCATTTTAATTTAGTGTTATGTATTGAGAATCAATACTGTTAGCAGTGAATCTTCTTTATTCTATTTAACAGGAGTATGACAAATTGGTTTCCTTTGAGTGCAGTGTTAAGTTATTATTGGATTATTTCATAATTTTTCACAAAACTATACTCATGCAGTTTTACAAAAGTTACTCTTTTTATTTTCTCATTTTATTCTTGTAACCAAAATTTAACATAGCATTGTCTTCAAGTCAGATTAGTTTGGGGTATTCCACCAGTCATAAAGGATATACATGAGCATATATATATATATATATATATATATATGTATGCGCTTATCTTCAACTGGCTGAAACTTTACTTCTAAAGACGACATTTTTTTTTAATGAGCATAGTTTCCTTATCCTCATCCTTTTTCATCTACTTCAACATCCTCATCTTCCAATTTGCCTTTGGTTTCAGCCTACATTCCGTAAATATTTCATCCTAATCATATTGAACCTTAGAACTGTTGATATTCATCCTATGTTCACCAGATCTTAAAATGGGATTGTTCAACTGAGAATTCAACCTAATCTTCTTCTCACTATTGCTGAGCCCAAAAATGTAAAACCAGCTCTTCAAGACTCTAAATGGTTTGCTGCTATGACTAATAAATTTTCTGCTTTACAGAAAAAATAATGCTTGGACTGCCGTTCCTTTACTTCCAAATAGGATTCCCATTGGCTGAAAATTGTATTTTAGAGTCAAAGAAAATACTGATGACTCTGTAGAAAAATACAATGCCGGATTGGTTCCAAAAGATTTTAAGATTTGGATTTGATTCTTTCGAAACATTCTCTCTGGTTGTTAAACCTATCACTTTACGTATCTTTTCCACACTTGCTCTTACTCACAAGTGGTCTATCTTTCAATTTAAAGTAAATAATGCTTTTCTAAGTAGGCTCACTTCAACAGAAATTTTACATGTCTCAACCTTAAGGTTTGAAGCTGTAGATAAATCTCTAGGCTGCAGGTTCAATAAAGCAATATATGTAAGAGTACCCTTCTTCAGTTTGGCTGTACTGACACCAAATGTGAGCCTTCATTATTTATATATAGTCGTGCCTTTGCTATCATCTTCTTGTGTTACAAAAAGGTTAATACAAGGATCCAAAATTCCTTAACAAACACCCCACTTCAGTGTCAGCATGGTGAATTTGGGACTCCCCCTTCGTAGGAGTAGGAGCCTCAATGAGGTTCGAACTTGAGACATTGGATTTGATGCAAGGCTCTGACACGATTGTTACGAAAAGGTTAACTTGTTCATACAAGGATCCAAAATTCCTTAACATCTTGTTGGTGTATGTTGATGATGTTATTATCACTCGCAGTTCACAATCTCTCATACAAGTTGTTACTCACAAGAATTTCAATTTACTCTGAAACAACTTGGTTCCTCATATTCTTTTCTTGGTAAGGAAGTTCATCAATCACCTAATGGGTCTTTTCTTATGACTCTAGCTATCAAAGACTTATTGATCAAGACTAAAATGCATGAACCTATGGTTATTTCATCTCTTATGTTATCTAACTTCAAGCTATCTAAACATGGTTCAGATCTATTACAATACAAAACCCTTCTTTCTACAGGTCTATTGTTGGTGCACTTCAGTATGTCACTATTACTCATCCTGAGTTGGCTGTCAACAAGGTATTGCCAGTTTATGGATTCTATATAGAATCTCATTGGGTTGCAGCTAAAAGAATTTTGTGATATTGCAAAGAGGCCTTACTTTGTGGTCACACCGTTCATCCTGCGATTCCTTATCAACCTCTGGCTATTTTGTGATGCAGATTGGGCAGCAGATTCTGATTACAAGAGGTTTATTTCAGGAGCTGCTATTTATTTGGGACCTAATTTAGTTTCATGATGGTTAACAAAGCAAAAAATGGTTTCTAGATCTAGCTCCAAAGCTGAATATACAAGTTTAGTAGCTGCCACAGTTGACATTTTATGGATGTAGACTTTTCTCAAAAAACTCAGTTCCTCATTATACTCCTATGGATTTGTGTGACAATCGAGTGTTGTTAATCTAGTTCATAAGCCTGTTCTTCATGCTAGAACTAAAATGTTTTCTACATTTGAGAATAGGTTACTAACAAACAACTTGTTCAACACATTCCTGATCAAGGCCAATGCGTTCTCATCCAGCCATGTCTACTACTAGTTTTTGGTGTCTTTCTTAGGGACAAACTCAATGTAATTGAGATGCCTTGGGTTTCTCAGCCCCATTGAATTTGTGTCAGAGAGGTGACTTTGACAATGTTATTGGTTGGTTGTGTTGTTACAACTTTTAGTTTTTATTCTGTTTTAGTGTATTTACTATAGTTGTTTCGACTGTAGTCAGTATAACTGTTTTAGTTAGACCAATATAGCTAACTTCGTGCAAATAAGCTCTGTATATGTAGTAATCTGTGTACAGAAATTTGGTATTCTTTTAGTATTTTTTATCTTTATATAATAAAATTCAAGTATCAGTGTTTGCTATCAACTTGCAATTATGTTTCTTTACATTTATCCTGTCTGCTTTTCTCACTCATTCAGTTTCCCTCTAATTCTTTGTTCCAAAAGATATCCGCCTGAATCAGCATTGTACAATGTTTTGTTATCAATTCTTCGTTTGAATTCTACTTATTGATTTATTGCTATTTATTATGCCGCTGACTATATAACTGTTTCAATATGGCAAAATATGTGTACGGAAGTTCACTCATGCACACAAGGACTCTGTAACCTTATAAGAGAAGGTATGGCCTCGTGTTTTTAATGATTGATTCCTGACTGCTATGCTTTGATAACCGTATACATCCTATGATAGATTTGAATATGTATTTCTCTTTTAAATATTGGAAAAGAAACTCGTTGAAATGCCCTATCCAAATAAAAGGTAAATTTAGGAAGATGTATTTCCAAATTGGAAGAAACTTATTTTCATTTAGTCAATATTGCTTTCTAATTTGCAGTGCTTAATCAGTAATGGACTTGTTTCTAGCTCCTCTATGAAAATGTTTTGTTGTATTGTAGATACTAAATTTGTGTTTGGCCATCATTAATTTAAAAGTACATATTGACTGCGTGTTGTATGTAATTTCTTGGATTGTATACTTTATGTCATAACCATTACGGTGATATTGCCTTCTTTGTTTTTGTATATGCTTTTCAGCTTATTTTAGAAATAATTGTTTATTTAACTAGTTCTGAGAAATTTTGAAAATAAGTTTTTAATTCCAGAAATTAATCATTCCTAAACATGCAGTTAGTTTGACATTTAACTAGTCATGTATGTTTTGCAGCTAAAGAAATACTCAATGAACTTGAAGGTCTATTGGGGGATGTAACAAGTGCTATTCAGACTACAGATGGAAAATTATTAGCCTTCTCTGGTCTGGATTTTGATGTTGAATTAATTGAGCAAACAACCTATAATGATTTGGTAATATTATTGCTTATTTTGGAAGAATTTCTAATGTAATTGCTAACTTGTTTCCATATGTTTCTTATTAGTCTCCATGTTTCTTTGATTGAGTTTCTTCCCCTGCTATTTGATACATCTTATTGGAATTGAAATGGTTACATCTTTATTCAGGAGGAAAAGGATGCTTTGTCTCATTCTCAAAGTCCTGACATCACTTCTACCAAGAAAAAGAAAAGTGTCGATGTCACACATTTAGCCATGGTAATGGCTTTCATATATAGCATGGTCAAACAAGACTATTTGATGCAGGTAATGAATGATGTCTTTTTGTGACCTTGAAGTGGGAAAAATGAAGAATCCTTAAAATCTTTGCCTATTGTTGCAGGAAAAGATTGTGTCTGCTTTAGATCTCAAGATGTCATCAGAAGAATTAGAAAGCTACTGCCAAATGTGGTCTTTGCGCCCCTTCATAAATGACGAGATCGTGAATGGAGCTTGGGAACATATTCATTGAACACTCTGTTTTTTTTATTATAGGTATACAAAAATTAGTTGTCATTACTTTTCTAGATTTTCACTTTATTTTGACATTGTTTTTCCTCCACCCCTTTTTGAAAAAATAACACATTTGTTGTTAACTGAACCTTCAGCCTCAGCTTTCACAATTTACATTGTTCTGTTTTTGTTCTCTTTTCTCGCCGGATTTTCTATGTGCTTTCATTGTTCACCTCCTTAGTTGTAATAATAATAATAATAACAGTAAAAATAGTAATATTATTATTATTATTATTATTACTATTATAATTATTTTATCTCATTGTATGTCATCTTAAAATTGATACTAATATGTCTTCTCATTTACGCTTTTCTTTTAATTTTGGTAATATCTTTAATATCCTTCATTTAAAACTTTTCATAAGTTCGTTTTCATTAATTATTTTATCGCTTAATATCATTTCTTTGAGGAGCATTTTCTTTTGTTCAAAAAGGAGCGTGAAGAAGTTGGTCTTCGGTTCAAATATTAATATTGAATTCGATTATTTTGGATAATAAATTTTCATTTTTTTGGAACTTCATTTTCGGTGGGACTTTTTTAGGTTCTTGTTCTAATTGAGTAATAATTCTTTTCAACAATTGAATAACAACATCAATATGTGACATCCCATTTAAATAGAGCAATCTACTAAATAAATATTGCATGATTTATGGAATAGAAGAGTTATAAGGTGAAACAGGACACATAAGGATTTACCATTACAGTCATCCAAGAAGCACTTAAAGAAAATGAGGCATATCTATCACACATGCCTCTAACAAAACATGTATCACAGGGAGGGATTTACCATTACAGTCATTCAAGAAGTACTTAAAGAAAATGAGGCATATCTATCACACATGCCTCTAACAAAACATGCACCACAGGGAGTTCAGCAATACACAAAAGAAAACCTCACAGTCATCCAAGAAGTACTTAAAGAAAATGAGGCATATCTATCACACATGCCTCTAACAAAACATGCACCATAGGGAGTTCAGCAGTACACAAAAGAAAACCTCTAGAGCTAGGAAAACAAAAGGGTACTGATGCCATAAAAATGCTCTGTTGAGAGCCAGAGGTGACATGACCCTCTATGCCGCACCACTGTTACCATCAGGTCCACCTTCAACGCGCTTCCCATCTGCTCCCACCAAGAGGTGATCATCGCAAAAGAGATAGCCAAACAAGAACACAGAAAACGAAAGGGTAAGCTAGTGAAAATAACATTTAACATATTATAAAACATGTACAAGACCAGGCAGGTTATTAACAATTGACTCATAAACATTTTAATCATAAGAGAGCAAACGAATGCAAGTTACTACGACTCATATTCGGATCATATACTTGATATAGGATTCTAAAGGAAGTATGCGCCTGTGCCAGTTTTTAAACTCTGCAGAGTCTAGACGCAAGGGGTATTCACCCAACCACACACAGGGTTAATCCTCTATTGTCTTGGGCCCAAACTGTCCCAAGACTAGGACCTCCTGTCACTCTTACCACATTAACCATTCTGCTCTACGTGAGTGTGAACAATTATTAGAGTTCAGGATACCCTCCTTTATCTAGACATCTCCTATATCAAGGTATACACTAGGCATATATATATGTCACTAAGAGTTTCCCATGAAACTCCCTCCCCGACACATTCCACATGCCTTACAATCACCCAATTCTCATGAAATTCCACCAACAATTATATCATGTTTCTCATTTCATACTTATCACATGCATACCAACATTCAATCCAATGAAATCATAGCTTATTACCTAACAGCACTTTCATACCAAACCCATTCAGGCATACCAACCAAGCATGGCCACATACTCTGAGCAAAGAAATAATTAACACAAATATAGAGTCACATCAGCCCACACAACAGTCCCTATCACAACATCTCGCCCAAGCTAAAGGTCCTCGCCCAGGCGAAAGGGTTCCTTTCGCTCAGGCGACCCCTCCTCGCCTAGGCGAGAGCGCAACAGTGGCCACTACAAGGTTCCAGCGGGTTCTCGCTCAGGCGACAACGTCTCGCCTAAGCGAGACTGCACCTCGCTCAAATTTAAAACCAGTCGCCTAGGCGACAACACGAACTGGAATCCAGGGGTGAGTCCCTGCTTCCCTCGCTTAGGTGGGGGTCACTCGCCTGGGCGAGATTAGCAGGTTTCTCACCTGTTAGCACATGCAACTTCTCGCTCAACCAACATACACACGCACCAAACATTCATATACAACCAACAACATCATTCAAGCATCACAGACCCAAAGACAGTCAAGAAATAAGCAAAAATGATTTAAAAACACCAAGTTTCTAGCTTCCCTTACCTTTTTGAGATACTAATAAAGAGAATGGCAACCCAAGCAAGAGCAAACGAGTTCCAGAGCAACCTACAGAACTGAAACCCACAGAATGGGTATTAGGGAGAACCTAAGACGAACCCAAAGTCTTTTAACCGGAAAGAGGAAGGATGAATTTAAGGTTCAACTTACCTGAGAGTATTAAGTAGAGTAGCTAGCTGGAAGGAGAGGGAACTTATGTCCTAGCAGAGCCTTAACTGGAGTTCAAGGGTGAGTGAGGTGGAACAGTTTCTGCAAAAGGGACAAGTGAGAGTGAATGAGCTGGTAGAGTACAGGGTTTCTCTACAAGGCTGGCCTTGGGCCTACGAAAAGGCTAGGCCCAAAACTCACAAGCTGAAAGAAAAGGGGGCTTACACAATATATATTCTTTCTCACTGAAAATGAGCATAACTTGATGAGGAAATATCATCTAGCTTTTACATTTGTTTGAACAAGGTGAACTAAAATATATCTTATATCATAAATTGATATTATCAAAAGGTGAACAAGGTGCATAATTTTTCCATTGCATCATAGATAGGAATAATAATGTGGGTGAGACTCATTTAAGAAATATAGGTTAATTTTTCTAGTCTGTCTCGCATAATAAATTATTTGTTTTTTAATTTTTTTACTTTTATTAAATACTAGGGTGTAGAATTTTAATAATTTTATTTTTATTTAATTAAATTTGTAGAAACAATAAATTCTATAAGTCTATTTCTTACAATAAGTAATGTTTTCAACTTTATACTTTCTAAGTTTTTAAGTACAAGTCTTTTAAAAATATAAATGACTTTGAATCAAACTAGAATAAGGAAGAAATGCAAATGAGTTATTTTGGATGGACTTAACTCAAATGAGTTATTTACTTTTGGATGGATTCCAAAAGAAACTCAAATGAGCAAGTTGATTAGAAGAAATATATGATGTGTTGTGCTGGTATTGCTAAATTTTAGGTATATAAGTAAATGTAGGCTATGCAGGCTAGCTCGTCATTGTTCTACACAAGCTTTGGATTAGGTGAAGTGGGCCTAAGCGAGCCAGCAAGCTACAATAATTGTCACATACTTTTTTCTTGTAGGTTTGTGGGCTGGTCCACATAATCCACCCCGCGTTGTCATCTTTTATCTTATCATAGGTGTACATACATTAGCTCTGTTAATGAGGGATTTCTTCCTACACCCCTATAGTCTTAGTGAAATGAGTTAGTTGTCTTTTATTAAAAAAGTCATACTTCATGTTGTCTTCCAAATTTACATTGTGTATTGTACCGTCTGAAACATATTTTTACATTCTGGACTGTTTTCCAAATTTGTATTACAAATTATATAATTTGAAATATAAATTTGTATTACGAATTGTGTAATCTAAAATATAAATTTATATTACGAATTGTATAAATTAAAATATAAATTTGCATTAGAAGCAAGAAGGGTTTCTCAACTTTTTAAGAGAATATGTGAAGATAATTACACTTGTAGATGGAGAATTCATTCACTTAAAGAAATGAAACTCTATTCACGACATCGAGGGATGCGCGGTTGGTGTAGGAAAAAGAAGAATAAAAAGATGAAGTGGAGAAGATTATGAAAAACTGGTAATTTCATTAACATATAAGGTGCAAGTTGAAATTATCTTAAATTATTAGGGTGCAAGAATAAATGCCTATCTTCAATTTGTGTTCAACATGTAGAATGCTATTTCTTCCTCTACTCCTATGGTTTCTTCATGCACCTCCATGTGTTGAAAAAGTCTAAAATGTCCATGCTTTAGATTTCTAAAGTTTAGGATTCAAAAACATGTTTTAGACCGCATAATTCATAATACATTTTAAGATTTGAAAATATATTTCTAAGTTTTTGAATTATGCAATTTGAAAGTGTACAATCCTCCAAAAACATATTATTGATTACACAATCTAGAAATGTATATTAAATTTGTATTTTTAGATTATGCAATCAAGAAGCATATTGAATTGTGTAATCTAAAATATACTTTTGGATTCTATGATATGAAATTTACTTTTTGAATGTTAGATTATACAATTCAAAATAAATATTCAATATTACAAAATGCAATGTTTTCAAGTCATGAACAATTTAAACTTTTCTCTCACCTACAGAGGTGTTGGAAGAAAATACAGGAATGCTGAAAGAAATTACTTATATTGAAAATAACATTAAATGACATCCTCTTAAGCTTATTATGCAAACATTCTTATATATAACAAGTGGAGAAATTACTGAAGTAGGTTATATATATATATAACCAATTTCTATGAAAATAATTTTGTTCGTTAAACTACTTTTTAGATTATAAAAGAAGAGTTTTCTTTAACTAATGTCGAAAAATATAAATGATTAGATTTGATTACTGACAAATTGTTTATGATTGTCAATCTGATTGAGAGTGTTTTACTACGATTTAAATATTTGATGAAATTAACTCATTTTTAAAAGTTTTTACTTTAATAACTTATGTTTTTTCTTTTAATTTATATACAATTTAGTCATTTAAATAGTTTGATTTTATTTAGTTCTAGCTAATTATTCTATTTCGTCAATATGATTTGTATTTGACTCTATTTTAAAATTGAAGTATTAAATTATGGAAAATGAGGTTTTGACATTAGATTAAATTAAAAAGTACTTTTCTTTATTAGAAACTTCTGCCTTCAACTCTACGAGTTGAATTTATCTAAACTCGAGACACACACAAGTACAAATCAATGTAATGCTTTCAAACACAGAACATCTTTGAAACAACTCAGGTTTTAAGGCATGCCCTGGACTTTTCATCTCCAGAAAAATGACTTCTCTGTCAAAAATGAAACATAAAGAACAAGACGATACCTGGTTTGCAAAAATACTTCAAAACATGTTTTTTTATTTTATTTTATTTGTTTCAAAGCCTTTCTTTGAAACCCAGCTAACCACATAACGAAAAACAAATCAATAGATACTCGAAAAGCAGAGGAAAGGTGCTCCTAATCTCCTAATTAAGCTCCATCAACGATTGGACCAGCAGCAAGAATCTCTTCTGTGAGGTTTTTGTTCTCTCCAATCTGGTAGTCAGTGAATGTTTCAAAATTGTTCTTGAACAATTTAGCCAACTTCACCAGTGTCTCCTTGTAGGCTTGTTTGTCTGACCACTGAAATCAAACAAAATTTCCAATCATTCAAAGGGCTTTGAAAACTGCAAAGCAGTGGTAATGATTGAAAAATTGAAAAATTGAAAAAGATAAGAGTTGTAGCACACTAACAGTGTTTTCAGGGTCTAGAATTTCCGAGGGTACTCCATCCACTGCAGTGGGGATTTGAAGTCCAAATATCTCAGTCTTCTTGTACTCCGCATTCAAGAGACTTCCAGAGTGAATGGCATCAATAATTTTTCTTGTATAAGATAGTTTAAGTCGACTTCCACTGCCATAGCTGCAGTTTTGCACAACCAAAAACAAAGTTAATTTTATTTCAACCGAAACTGGTTTTTGAAAAGTGTGTGAAAGTGTGTTGCTAACAGTGTTCTTTAATTTCATTATTAGTACTAAAACGCTTACCTTCCACCAGACCATCCTGTGTTAACAAGCCATCCAGTTGCACCATGTTTCTGCATTTTTTCAGAAAGCATGGCTGCATACTTGGTTGGATGTAGCATTATGAATGCTGCTCCAAAGCAAGCTGAAAATGTTGCCTGTGGCTCCTTTATGCCCTCCTCTGTGCCAGCCACCTTTAGTCCTCATAAAGAAAAGAGCCAATGAGAGAGATTCAGAGGAAGCAATATTATCAAGATAGAGTGTTCAAGTTACTCAGACATTACCAGAGCTGTGTATCCACTGATGAAATGGTACATGGTCTGTGACAGGTTCAGCTTGCTCACAGGTGGAAGCACACCAAATGCATCACATGCCAAAAGAATCACATTCTTTGGTTGAGGACCAACACATGGTAACTTCACATTTGGAATGTACTCAATTGGATATGCAGCACGAGTATTTTCTGCAACATGAAAAAGCAGTATTATATTTCTCTACCTATTTACATCTAGCTATCATGTTTATTGTCCAAATAAAGTTAAAATCAAATGAACTAGTCTGCATCAAGAGTTTTGCAAATAGAGGATGGATTTGTTAAGTTCCATCCTTACATATATGAGTGGTTTAATAATCAGCATCTTCTATTTGTAGGAGTTGACCTCAGATATTGGATTTGTGTTAAGTCAACCATTAATTTGATATGATATGACCAAGTCAGAACTACCAAGTCATTACTTACCTGTAACTGATCTGTCAGAATAATCAACGTCACGAAAATGGTCATCAAAGACAACATTCTCCAGAACTGACAACAACCAAGTGAACAATAAAAATGTGTCAAAATTGGTGAAGTCAAAGATGAAGAGATGTTAAAGTAGCCTAATAAGATTAACAAAAGGTAACACCTGTGCCAAATTTGATGGCGTTCCAGATGTCAGGCTCGTTCTCCTGAGAGAGATCAATGCATTTGGCGTAGCAACCCCCTTCAATGTTTGAGACACCACTCTCACTCCAACAGTGTTCATCATCTCCAATCAAATACCTGTTATGATCCGTGGAAAGAGTGGTTTTCCCAGTACCTAATGTCAACAATTGAAGAAAAATCCTTAAACTAACCGTTTATGAAAGTTCTATGTAACAAGAGTCGTAAATTTGTGGTTCTAATAACAGTTATTTGATGATCGAAGAAAGTTATACCAGAGAGTCCAAAAAAGAGGGCAACATCCCCAGCTTTTCCCATGTTGCAGCCAGAGTGCAGGGAGAGGATTTGGCGCTTAGGCATGAGATAGTGCATGACACTGAAGAGACCCTTTTTCATTTCCCCTGCATACTGTGTCCCAAGGATCACCATTTCCTTCCTTGCAAGATTAAGATCAATGCTAGTGGAGGATGTCATGTAGTGAGTGTAACGATTGCAAGGAAATTGCCCAGCATTGTATATAGTGAAATCCGGTGTGCCAAAGTTCTCTAGCTCTTCTTGATTTGGTCGAATGCACCTGCATCATGTCAAGTAAAACTATATTGCATACACATTTTTGCAGATTCACTTCACTCTTTCTCTCTATTCTGGGGAGACCTATTTCATTCGCTGAGAAGGTTTGTGCATGATCAATAGATATTTGGATTTCATTAAATTAGAACTGTTAATGTCAAGAACAGTACCATGATTATTTAAACATTTGGCTTCTGATTGTGTTTGAAAAAATTAAAATATAGAACAAAAAGGTCGGTGTGATGGTGAAGTATTCTTTTGCTTATATACAGTCACTTACATGTTATGCATGAACAAGGAATGGTAGGCTCTGGCTGAGACAATCCTCACTTTGATTTTGTTCTCTGGGTCCCAGTTCAAGAATTGGTCATTCACGAACACCTGAAAATTAGGTTTTTTTTGGAATACTCTATTGATTTCCTTCCATACTTAGATAACATAATTTCAAACTGAGATATAAATTATAATATATATAAGCAATGGGTGGAAATCAACTATGCCAAACAAACACATGTGATGCATCAGAATTAGTTAAAATATTTTGTCCACTGAAGCAAGTTTTCACATTGCTTTGAATTTTTGAAGGTTGTAGACACCTTCTGGGAAATGAGATAATAAAAGGTGAAATATAAAATTAGAGATGTTTAAAAGTCATAATTCATTTTAAAAAAATCTAATTTTCTTTAACAAATGACAACAGGTTGCATTCCTAGTCATCACCACCTCAAATAGATTGTATAAACCCACAAAATAAGACCAATTGTAGTGACAACTTATTTTCATTTTATAACATAGTTATCTGTGCATGCCAGACAGAAAAGAAGATCAAAAGAAAGAAAAGAGAAGAGAAATGACCTTGTCCAAAGAGTTCAGATAATCAACTGCTCTTTCCCTGTTCACCATGAAACTGTGTTCGTCCATCTCAATGTTGGGGGAACCCCTTCAAAGTACAATAATACAAAGATAAATCAGATTACAAAATAAACAGTTCAAAATGTTTAGCACCATTTGTCACACATATATATAAATGTAATGTGATGAACAATACTTACTTTCCCCACCAAAGATCATTCTCAGTAAGTTCGTCCTTCACCACACGCTTATCTCTAGGGCACCGACCCGTCTTGGCCCCAGAAAGCGTAGCCAATGCCCCAGTCGATGTGATGAACGATCCTTTCTCATGCTTGATCGCTTGTTCATAAAGTTCTGTTCCAAATTCAATATTTTACCATTTTGTCAGACATTAATGTGTGTATTTCTGTTAGGACAAGTTAAATTCAAAGTTTATCTCTACATAAGCAGGTGCTACGTCATTGCCATTGACCAATTCATTTCAAATATACAAGATGTGATGCTGAACTCATTTTCGTACATCACAGTACAAAATGATGTATCATTGATTTTTGAAAAGAAAGACAGAGAAGAAAAGAAAAGTATAGGAAGAAAACCTGCGGGGGAGAGGTTATAGAGGACATGGGTGAACTTCAAGGCACTGTCGCTGACAGAAATGGTGGGTGTGGCTGCATGACGGTGGTGGGGAACATGTGCAACCCTTGACCCTTCGAATCTTCTCGCTGGGTCACCTTTCACCACCTTAGGTCCACTGTCTCTTGTTAGCGAAGCCAACGATGCACTGCATGCATGCATGCATACATATCAACACACGTTTAAGCCAAACATTATCATTATTATTATTATTATTATTATTATTATGACGTAGAAACATCACCTGATGGACTCTAGCTGTATTTTGCTGCGTTCTTCCTCAGAAAGAGAGAGGGAAGTGGGTGCCTGCGAAGTCCCTCTGGGAGTGGTGGGTGCAGATATCTTCCTCTGCAACGAATGAAGCTCGTCAATGGTTTGAACCCTAACTGTTGGACGATCACTGTCTTCGTCATCGTGATTTCCAACCTTTGCAGGCAAGGTCAAGTTTCCAAGATTCCCCGGCATCGTCTTCTATTAAAAAAACATTGTATCATATGCTTTCTGATATAAAATAAAACCTCAAAAAACATGCACCCAAAATACACATCTATACCTGACTGAAACAAAGAAAGTGATTGTATGTAAAATGGAGAGGAATGATGTTGTGGTGATGTGATGATGGAAGGGTGTGGGGTTATATAGGGTAGGGTGTGGTCAATGATCGACGTGTAGCTGAGAGAATCATGGTTTGATCATATCTCTAGGGTCAGGCTTGAACAATTCCAAATCTCATTATAGAATACGACTCTGATAATGTGGTCATCGATCAGCAATAATCTTCTGCTACTCCTCTCCACCCTATAACGTTGCACGCAACTGCTTCCGCGTATTTCATGTCACCTATTTTGGTTGCAGAGAACAACCTATGTTTTCGTTTACTCTTGTCCAAGGGATTTGTGTTCGCTAATAATTTTGTTTTCAGAAATGTTTTTCACACCTTAAAGAGGTTAATTACTTCAAGTACACTATTTTTGTAAGTTCTTTGAGAGAAAATAAGTTTATATTTATAATATAACATTAATTTATAAACAGAATAAAAGATTAAAATTTTGTGAGTTAGTTTTTAGATTAGGAAAAAAAATATAATTTCAACTTTGTGTTACTTTCATTTCTAAAAAATGTTCTTTCCATACATAACCGATACTTTAAAATACTCTATTGATATTCGTAGTACGCTACAAGAAAATCTTTGAATAATGACCAATTTTAGTGACATAAAAATAAATAGTCACTATATAGTGACAAATTTAGGTACCAATCTAAAAACTAAAAATTATTGACAACTAAATAGTTACAAAAAATTATAATTGGTCTCTAATTGATAATTAAAATAGTTTATATTATGAATAAGTTTCTAAATTGGTCACTAACATTAACTACCAAGGTTTTGACAACAAAAATAATTGGTTTTTAAATTGGTCACTAACATTAGCTACCAAGGTTTTGGTTACTAAAATAATTGGTTTCTAATTAGGAAATCAGTCTCGAACATATTTTTGGTTACTAAAATTTATTATTATTTAAGATTTTTCTTATAGTGATACTTGTACGATGATAATAATTTATATTTTTTTATGTAACTTTAGTACCTATAGTTTTAATTTGAATTTACACAATAATAATACATATATTTATTATGTTTTTAAGAATTATTGTACATTTCTCAATATTTATATATCATGTATCTATCACATATCGTGTTCTATTATTTTTAAAATAAACGTATTAACGTATTAGATTGGTGTCGTATTCGATACATATATCGTATATGTGCATCATAGACAACCATCGAATGTCTTTCGGTTTTAATTTTGTATGGTTGTGAAAAATAGGTTGTCTTTAAATGTCGCATTATCTTTAAAAAGGAAAATTCTAAATGAACACCATCAAATTTTTCTATCCCAATTTAATACTTAATAAAAGTTAATAGTTTTACTTTCTCATTTAATTTTTTAAAATTATTTTATATTTTAAATTAAAATTATAGTCTTATTGGTGTTGTATAGGTGCAGAGTAAAAATGAGAATTTCCATCTATCATCACCTTGATTAAAATTTAAAAGAATCATTTAATATTTTCTTAATTTATGTAATTGAATTATCTTATATACGTTGACACACAAAAATAATAAATAAAAGCATTCATTACAAATAAATCAAAATATTTAACAGATTATCTTTTATAAATTTATTAATTTATTTAATTCATGTGTTTGTAGATTGAAAACCACAGAAGAGTGGAACCATATATACTACACTTTGTACGGGGAAACACAAAAGATCCAGTATAATATTAATGTATGAATCATGATACTTTCACATTTAATAAACTTTTATACCCACTTTAGATTCATTATTAATGTAAAGTTCCCTTTCTCTCTCTAATTTTTTTCTTAAATATCTTTCTCTTTCTAAAAAACCTTCTCTCTTTTCTTTTTGGTCATCTCTCTAATCTTTGTTTCTTTCGAAATTTAATTCCACTTCATGATAATTAAGAAGTTAGAAATATTTTTACCTGATCATATTTTTAAACGGACTTTATAGGAGTTGGGAAATTTTTTTATCTGATCATATTTTCAAAAGAATTAAGTTTTTATTTTTTTTCTCTTCTTTTTATTGTGATTTTGTTATCAATTTTAGTGACAGTTCAATTCAGAAAAATGATTCTCTAAACATATTTTAGCATATATTCAAATTTTGTTATGGTTGGATGTCTTATTCTATATATCCTTGTATTTTAGTATTTTAGAATAGTTTTATTGTTTGAATTTTTGAAAATTTATTTTGAATATAGACATTATAGTTAGAGAGGTTATTTATCATTTTGATAAAAATGTATCCTTACTATAAATTATAGATTTGATGTAAGTATAAACATGTATACTTTTAGTTAAAGGATAATGATTGATTTTGAAATGAGTAAGAATGATGTTTGAAAAAACATATTTATCTAAGACATCATCTTCTTTCTGGTGGTCTTTACCATTTCACATAATTTATGATTTACTTTAACTTTTTTATTATCCATCTTTATATATGAAGTTCACCGTTTAAATATAATGGGAGCTTAAAAATAGACTTTAAAAATTGCATCCATTTTAGTAATATATAAGTTAATAACTTCATTTAGATAAAAAATTTGGTTTGAAATTTTATATAATATCACCAGTAGTGTCTTGGATCCCTGAAATCTTATAGAATCTTATTAGTAATGTGTTGCATTAGTTAACAGGTACTATTATATCTAATCATTTATAAATTAGTTTAATAGTCATATTATCAGATAGCCCTTGCAAAAATTTTAGTTACATAATTAAGATTTACTTTAATATTTTTAATGGTAACTTATAGTTGAACAAAATATAGTAATTTCATTAGTAATGCAAAAAATGCCATGTCACCACTTTCATGTATTTCTTTGGCTAAGTATTAATACAATGTAAAAATGTAACTTAAACTCAACATTAAACCTTAAAACTAGGACTCAACACACTGACGTTGAAAGTATTAAATTTAAAATATTGAACTTGATATAAAAATGAATATATGAGTCAAAAATCGAAATAAATCATAAATTGTGTAAACAGAATGTAAAAAATATAGGAAGTAATAAATAGAAGATTTAATCTATCGGAACATCCTCGGATTTTGCTCATAATTTATATGTAATATAACTTAATTAAAAATTTAAAAATACTTTCAAAAATTAAAATAGCGATAAGTTGTTATAAGGTTATAACTGAAAAAATAAATCATCTGAATTGTCACATTCAGGTCAACAATTTCAATGATTTGTCACATAAGCATTAACTTTCATAGGCATTTTTTAAAATATAATGAAAAGTTTACTTTTTTGGCTTCTTTTAACAATTATAAGGATTTTAGGGACTAAAATTAAATAGTCAGTCACTTTTTAATAATATAGTCATTTACCTTTCTATCTCAACGTTCTCGGGAATGGAAAAAAAGAATACGTGATTATGGCTGGGTTAATAAATTCCCTCGAGAATCCGAGAAAATTAACCAACACGGTAACACAGATGGAGTATGATCAAGAATACCAATAATTTGATACAATTTGGTAACAAATTTAACGTTACTATCTAAGTTAAATGTTTTTTCCTATTTTATATTAATTAAAGTTTCCTTAAGAACGGAGATATAGTCTTAATCTAACCATTTGTAAAAACTAGCATCACTTTTGAGTCCTTAAAAAATTGTGGTAGTAGCAGTCAATCATATTATTGTTCATGCTTTTACCAAAAAAAAAACGCCTCTATAATAAATATTACACTTCCATGTATAAATAAAAAATGATTACAAATCATGAATATAGCCTATAGCATTATCTATATCCATGCTTGCAGGGGTTAACTCATCTAGCTATTTTCATCCATCACAAACAAATGACTGAACTCGAATTCAAGAATAATATCAATTGGTGAGTTGTGATGTGCCTAGTAAACTCGGAGCTGCCCAAATCCTTAACCAGGGAAGCCATGTCCTAACTCTGAATATTTATGCTCCAAAGACATTATCAAGAAGCATAAAAAGAGCCTTGTTTTACTAACTGGTAGTATTCTTTCTGCCCATAGAGTTCCCTGAAACAACAAAGAGTACAACGTCGTATATATTTTAAACAAGCAACAATATATGATGATTGTTACAGAAGAATGATTAACTTATATTATCTAGGGGGAAAAGAAGACAAGTAACATTCAAATTTATTGAAAGAAATGACTAGGAAAAAAGTCAGTTTTCACTACAAAGTGTGTTTTTCTTTTACTTGTGTGACATTATTTTTGTATAACCTTTTATGCAGAGAGTGCCTCCAGTTGAAAGTATAAAATTAATTCATTTTATTAGCAGACACTTAACATAGAACCGGTAATTTATTCATTTCCAAGCAGAATTAGACCAAGCTATCCAAGCCACATCAAACTCAAGCTCGGGTTTCTCCTAAGTGAAGAACGAAGTAAAGAAATTCAATTTTAAGACCCCATTCTGAAAACTACCACATGTAAACGTCAATTTAGATTTATTCAAAACTTTCCTTGAAAAATGCCTCGTTAGAACATTAGTTAACAAAGATGTTATCACGGACAGGTTGCCTACAGATCCTATACCAAAGCCTGGCCTGTAGTCCCCCATTCCCATCCCTTTCCATAAAATGAAGTTTCCCTTACATGTGAGGAATTGGGTAGGCTTTAGTAGATCCTTCAGTACAAGGGAATACATGCATGTAATTGAAAATTATTAGTGACTGTGCAACTTATGGCCAAATGGTACATATCATACAAAATCGTGTCCAGTGGTAATAAGTGGCATTCCAATAAAAAGAAATTTCCGAAGACCAAAATTTTATCACATGAAGAATCAACAGATGTTTTCAATGATTTGATCCAATATTCCTAAGTTTTTCTTGAAGCAGATCCACTGTTTTTCATACAGGGTAAGACCCAATAGCATAATGCCAGATAGTATAACAAGTTACACTGTAATGAAGACAAACAGTATCGTGTAACTTACATAGTACACTTGCAAGATTCAATGTTTGATGCGCCACAAGACCGTAACAGTTGAGATGGGTTTGGGGCTTACACAACTTGATCAATAGTGGATGCGGGATATGGTTGAGTAGAAATAGAATATTGTCTTTTAGACCAACCATGTTATGAGTCAAACCCAATCCTACAGAGCATGTGACCCATAGCAGCCTCGAAGGGAGATGTCCAGCAAGAAATTGACAATGCCAAGCCCAAAAGAATCATTGTCAAGCCAAAAAAATGGACTAACTATATCTCTTTTTTTTCTTTCCTTCCACAGGTTCCCACTAAGCTAGTGAGTAATCTTGCTCCTAGTACCATGGGCCCAATGAGTTTGTTAGTCTATGACTCAACATGTTCTAGAACGAATTTTCAAATATAGGATGTTCTACCCATTCTTTGTATCCGGATTCATATATATTCCTTCTCCTAAATCCTCTAAGAGGGCTTAAATCTTCTAAGGCGGCTCTTTCTGTCCTCAAATTCCAAGAATCACTTCCCTGTCAATCCTAACATAGATTAACCCTATCAATTTTTATCACACCTCATGTTTATGTTTATCAAAATGATGTGATGACATCTTAAAAGGTGGACTTTAAACTTAACTTAACCTTGCAAGGTAGTTTTGTGAGGTTAAACTAGACTTAAAACTCATTTTCTAAGAGATAAGATCAATGATAATGGTATGTTATTTTTATCGGCCATACGAGGCTGTCTCCTGATATATATGCATCAACAATCTGCTTCCACTTTGCCCAGCAGCCAACAACTAATTCTATGGAGAGGGATTTTAAGTCAACATTGGTGAGGCCTTACGTCATTAGAATTTAGATTTTTTTTTTCTTTTTAATTAGCATGTTCAAGGGCCTTTTGCCAAACAAAAAGCGTAGGTTTTATGCAAAGATGTTGAGTTTGTCCCCATTTGGTGCTATAGGTTGAACAGATTTTCTCAATTTTTAAAAGAAAACTTTGTATAGGTTTACTTATTCCAATAGCCCGCAAATCTTTTCATGGTCTCTTTTGTGGTATTAAGCATATGGGAGGATTTTAAGAGTCTCATTGCTAGACCTGCAGTGGGATTGGAAAGATCTTGTCTTTACTGTTTTGATTTTCTTATTTTGGGTTTTCTGTGCGGAAGGTTACTTCTTCTCTTTTCTTTATCCTCCTCCATTAGTTATAAAATATTTCCCTCATGACAAGCAAAAAAAAAAACATGTCCAATTTGAAACTACTATTGCAGCGAATGCAAGACAAAAACTATATGAACCCTGTATTCAAAACAGAAGGAAATTCGTAACCATTACTACTATTATTATTATTATCTTGCTCACAAAGAAGGTCTAAAATGTCATATGAGGGCAAGGAAAGTGGCCTACAGAGAAAGCAAAGTAGTCAATACTAGGATGCAATCCTAAAATCAAGTAGGTAATATTTGCATTATACCCAAAAACAATCCATGTTAATATGCATCTATCTTGCAAGGAAAGCTGGGTAAATTCTATCCATGCCCTAAATTGGATACAAAGGAAATTGACAATAACATTACTATTTTCTAACTTCTAGGAAACAGAGAGGGCATAAAAATGTCAGGTGAGGACAGGAAGGGAGGTGAAAAGAGAAACCATTGATTCATTTGGATCCTTCTTTAGTAATCACATGATCAAGTAATCTCTAAAGAATCTGGGAAGCATTGATTCATTTTTATTTGTTTACAACAAATGATGAGTGTGTGTGACAACTGATTATACTGATCTACAGTCACATACTGAAAACATGAAGGCAGGTGGTAAGAACAAATAAACTTACGCTAGATCAGCTGTGGACTCTGATTTGGTGACAGCCTTCCCTTCAGCCAGTTCTAGGCAAGAATAATGTATTATCATTTCCTTTACTGTATACTTGGTGCTTTTTATATCATTATCCCATAAGATGCACTGATATCAAAAGTAAAGAGCAGTAACATTAGTAGTTAGTACCATGACATCCAGAAGCCCAACACCCTCCACCAATATAAGCATTAGAATATAGAAGAAGAACCAAAGAAGAAAAAATCTGTCTGGATTTGGAAACTGCATATTTATAAAATTATCACCCATCTCTAGGTAAAATGTAAAGGTCATAAAAGGTACTGTAGTTTGTTAACGTAGAACAAAAAAAAAAATACCTTCCTAATGTATTCTCTTTTTACATCTTCATGAGAGACTTCACCTTCAGGCGAAAATATTGATGCATTCCAAAGTGCCCCTCTGGCAACCATCACCGATGCGGCACCTTACATTACACACCAATTTCATTTAGTAACTAAACATGAAAAAATATTTAATAAATAGCAACTTAGATAGTCCATCATGATAGGAATAACATGTACAGATTTCATTGCATATTTTCTATTTGATCAAAAACTAATGAAGATAAAAAATAAATTCCCATCCTACATGATAAAAACCAACGAATTTCATTTCATATTATATTCAATTCAGATGCATACTATTTTTATGAACCTCGTCAGTTATTTTTGTGGATCCATGAGTGACATCCAGCAAACAACCTGATATACCCTGGTTAGTCCCCTCAATGTTACTTTTGAAACCTTTGTTTTTCAAAAGTTTCTACAGGCTGCCTTAGAGATGTTATAGTTTTCTTTCCACTTTAGTCTCTAGTCTTTTTGTCAACGTGTTGTCATATGGAGGAAAAAAACCACTTGAAGCTATCTCCAAGAGGGGAGCATTCAAGTTACCATAAATGTTAAAGCAACGATGATGTGGATACCTTTTGGGAGTTGGAAGTATTTCATATATATATATATATACATATATATACATATATATACATATATGTATATATATATATATGTATATATATGTATATCTATATATATATGTATATATATATGTATGTATGTGTATATATATATATACACATACATACATATATATATATATACACATACATACATATATATGTATATATATACATATATATATACATATATATATATATATGTATGTATATGTATATATATATATATATATATATATATATATATATATATATATATATATATATATATTTTATTATGGTCTCTGTCAAGAACAGGTTTGCTTCTAGCTTTCTCAGTAGGTAGTCAAAAGGAATCTTCTGTGTCTAAGCCCATTACTTGGTCCTACATGAAGGCTCATAAAAAATGATTACCAATAGCATGAAGTGGACACTTGATTCAAGGCCTCTATGGGAAGGAAAAGCCTATGCGTACACCCAATCCTTCCTGAAGAACTGAAGGTCCTAGGATTAGGATACAAAGAAGTATGCAATTTATGATCACCACAGGAAGAAATTTGTTTAGCTTTGGTCCATCTCAATTTCGAAGACAATGAATTAAAACTTCGGGAGAACTCATTAACAAGGACAGGGGTTAGGTTGCAACATAATAAAATACAGACCAGATAACTCAGGTTCCTGAAGTTTATGATAAAAATCAACTGCATTCAGAGTTTTTTTTCCCTGCACACTATTTACAATCTACCATTCTTGCAGAATTTTTTTCAACTTACTTGTGGCTGATTTAATGCGTTCAAAATCTTCATACTCAAAAACATCACCATTTGCTATAACTGGAATAGATAATGCTGACACAACATCAGCTATTTCATTCCACTTAGCAGGATCTCTGGGCCTATCTGTGACTTTTCTGTAAATATATCAAAAAGGAAAAAAAGTGAGCGCATATTAAGAACCTAAAGATCAATTTTAATGATTAAATGAAATTAACAATTAAATACGAGAAAGAGTTCCCTCCTCCAAGGGTTTCCACTTTGTAAAAAAATTTACCTTCACAACAAAGCTAAAGCTCAATTCTCCCAATTGATACAAGATAGAATGAATTTCTTCTTGTAAATGAAAGCGCTACTTTATTTTTCAGTTCATTAACATCAAATTTCAAAAATGATAAATAAGCCCTAAGTTGTTCATGTGATACCTTTTGTATGTCTCAAGAATCTTGGGCTAGTTACTTTCTTAAATAATATGGTTTCCCTAAAAATCAGGCTCTAAGTCTATGAATGTAAAGTAAAGAATGTGGAAAGACTAAAAGAAATTCCATTTGAGTCTCATGCAAAAATCTTCTTTATTGAATGCCAACCTTACTAGTGAATCTACTTCACATAGTCTTGCCCTACGCATCCCTTTTTGAAGTTAAAAGCATATGGTAGTTACATATCAACTACATATGCCACGGAGATTGGTGGTGTTGAGAGATTCAACAGGGAGATGACTCGGGGATTTCTCTAAACGCTTGCGCCCTAGTGCCTGTTAGTGCACCTACCACTCATAACAAGCCCATTGGGAATATATCTAAGCCAACTTGGCTAAAGGACTACTACACCTGCACTACACCAAGAGTTGTCATTAAGAATCTTCTGTTATACACAGGGAACAAGTGTCTTTGACTGGTTTGTAGGAAGAATGTATTCAAGTCCTTGAATGACCTACTGTGGAAATGAAAAAGGCAGAGAATGTTCGTCATTTTCATATAGCTTTCTTAGTGTAGTATAGCTTTATTTCTTGCTATCACCTAAGCATGTATCATTTTGGTGTTTTCATTGACTTCACCATGCCTCCCAAACCCCAAAAGATCTTGATGAAACCCTTAAGCTTATCCTGGACAAACTAGCACTCTCCAAACTCTTCAGACTTCCCTAGAAACATGCCAGTCTTCTTTGGAATCCAAACAACTCCGAAACCTTGTTGATACCCATTCCACTCCCCTCTCACATCCATTGGTCTCAATCTTTGGCTTGTTCTCTATTAACCCAACCTTATACCAACAAGCCACCATAGTCTGTCTCAACATTTTTAATGCCCTGGATGTACAAAGATACTAAACTTTTCACCCATGAATGTCTTCCCTGTCAATAGAACAAGCCACCAAGTAGAAAAAAATTGGGCCATCTCCAACCCCTCCCTATTTCCCAACAAGTTTGAGATGATCTTACCATAGACTTTATCACCCATTTACATGTTGATAGATTAACCAAATATGTTTGTTTCATTACCCTCCAACATATCCTTCACCGAACCCAGTTAGCTCACTAGTACTCTATTGAAATTTGCAAGTCAATTGTCGTGGACCATAACCCCTTGTTCCTCTACCACTTCTTCCATGAGCTCTTTTCGCCTACTAGTAAACACATTGAGGTTTAGCACCTCCTACCATCCACCAAAGGATACTTAATTTGAAGTCATCAATCACAAGTTAGAAATTTACCTTACATGTTTCGTAGAACCACATTCCTTGTACATGTTTTTTCACCTAGTGGAGTATTGGTACAATTCCTTGTTCCATTCAGCAATCTATACCACCCCATTTTGTGCCCTTTACGATATCATACCACCCTCATTTCCATATTACATATCAAGCACAACTAGTATCCCATCTCTCAATACCTCACTACAACAAGGTGCCAAAGTACTCCTCCAACTCAAACAAAACTTGGAAAGAACTCACCAAGGCATGGCCTCAAAAGTCAACAAGTGCTGACACTACCATGCCTTCAACATTGGGAATTGAGTCTTTATTCACCTCAAACACTACCTGCCAAGGATGGATCACCAATGAACTTCCCACAAGCTCTTTCGCAAATATTTTGGCCCCTTCACCATTACTAGATATATCGGTGTAGTGGCGTACGAGTTGGCCCTTCCAACCACCTCCTAGATCCACCTCATCTTCAACAATTTGCTTCTGTGTTATTAATATCGGATAACGAAAAATATCGGCAACCCCAAAAATCTTTATAAAGTTATAACGGAAACCATAACGAGTTATGACGGAAGTATTGCGATAAAAAAAAATATAATACCACCACATATAATTTTAATGAAAAAGTAATGATATTATGTATAAAAATTCACAAATCCACACCTCCTCCTATCCGTTCACATACTACCATTGAACCATAGTGACACCACACACTAAACTCTCACCCCCACCCTTTTCCCTAAACTAAGCACTATTATTTAGTGGAGCTCATTTTTTTTAATTGGGGTAAATGAATTATTTTCTTGTAACAAGCTGATGCTTAGTATGCTTCATCTTGAGGAGAGTGTTAGACATATAAGAAACATATGAAGATATCATCTTAGAATATTTTAGAGTATCTTAGATGATCTTAGGATTTATTCTTTATATTTTGATTTGTTTCTTGATTTAATTAGGATGTTTATAATAATAGGAATATTTACTAAAATTGAGATTAACTAGAATTACATTTATAGGTATATCATGCCATCTATACGGGAATAAAGCCTCCTATAATTATTTGTATTGATTTTCATCAGCTTATATAAAATGGACTCAGTTGTGCAGCCCAGAGACAGTTTTCAGCATCTCTTGCATCATTTTTTCTCTTTCAACAATAGGTATATCATATCAACATATAGCCATAAAATCTCCTGTAATTATATCCACTAAGCATAATTATCTTAGATAAAATGAACTGTTATATAGTCCATACATACAATTTTAAGCATCTCTTTCACCTATTTTACCCTCTCAACAATAGTAATTGACAACGAGACGCACTAAGGGCTTGCATAAAGTGTCATTTCATCCCTAGGAAGAATCAATTCTTGTGTTTAGCCTAGGGGAAAAGGCTGATTTTTCAGAAGTTAGACATCAAATGCATATTGTTTCATTAGGTTCCGTTGTGTATTTCAAAAAAAAGTTATTTTATATTAGTCTGATGGTAGGCTGTTATTAAGTTTTATAGGAGCTGTCATTGTTCAAAATTAAAAATGCCTGATATGAAGGGGGTGGGAAAATATGTGCATTTGGAAGTTCTATGGGCAGAGTTATTCCCTTTAGGAGCTGTTACAACAATAGGACAGTTTTTGCTTCAGTTTCCATTCAATTACTGCGCCTAAATATCCAGTTTCAATGTACTAACATAATATCCCCTAGGATTTGGTTTTTGATTGAGCATTATCAGACAATTCATCACAAGTAGATCAAGCCTTCTGCTATTGCATTCTCTCCCAATAAGATACTTTGAATGTCCTCTGACAAAAATTTGTCATGATGGTTTATTCTACATATCCTAATTGTTTGAAAATTTCATAACTCCCACTTGGAATAACATATCATCAAAAAATGATTATCCTGCCTTGACTGCTTCAATGAAAACAATTAAACAAGCCTTTGCCGTGCCTTCTATTAAACACTGTATATCATCCTAAACCCAGATTAAAGACAAAAGTTGTATACATAGTCATCTCACAACAGAAAACGGTATAACATAGACGAATGATAGAATTGTGAGATAGATCCTGCTAACAATAATTGTATATATAAGCATCTATAAGTTGATTGAAACAAGAATGACTGTCTTTTGAAAGCAAAACACCAATATTAGTTCACAATAGAGAAAGAAAGTCCCAGGGGAAAGTTTTAAGAATTGGAGATTACCGTCCATGGACTGCGAGAGCTGAAACACCAGTTTTCTCAATTCTTTTGGCCAATTCCACAGTCTCATGTGGTGATTTTAGGAGTCGGATCTTACAAGTTACGGGTGTGTTCAAATTCCTTCTTAATGTTGTTAAGATCTAGCATTTTAAAGAGAAAGGATTCAAACGTGTTAAAGAAGCACAATCAGAAATACAACAATTTATAAAGACTTACATCATGAATAAGCTCTGGTTTGGACAGCAGAGCAGCACCCATCCCACCACTCACAGAAAATGCCTTCGGGCAACCCATGTTAATATCTATGGCAGCAACATCATTACACCTGCAGCCAGTCATAGCATATAAAAATGGAAAAAAGAAACAAAATAAACACTTAAATACATTGCTTTTTCAGTGCAGAAAAGCTACATGCAATGATCTTGTACAGCAACTTCGGTGCACATAAGAAAGCATACATACTTCAAAACAGAATATTAAATCTGTTCATTCGGTCTATGTATTTGGAATCGGGAGAGAGAAAGATCTTCCAGCAAATCGTTACTATGACTAAGACAGCAACATTTTAATCTATATCTGAATAGGTTTTCACTTTTCAGTCTTATATATACTAAGATCAATAAAAAATAAAAAATTAAGAACCAACAACAACAATATCAGCCAAGCCACATCTTACTGGATGTGTTTTTCCCTACAGGACATAACTGACCCCATTGGGAAATCAGTCAATGAAAAGTATGTACAGCGCACAACTATTTTTTATACAGAGAAGTAAAAGCAAAACGGGTATATCAACTTCAGCGTAAAGAGGGAACCCAAATGCACAATTAACTTACACTAACTGAGCAGCAGTTAGGGCTCTCACAGCATCAGATGTGCCTATTTGAAATACAACCCTATCCTTTTCTTCATCGCAGGTTCTAAAAACAACACTATCTGTTCCCTTCTCCACAAAGTCGGTGCATCCAATGAGTTCTGACAAAGAATTAACAAAAAAAAAGACCTTTCTTAGTATATTAAATCTAAATAAGAAAAACCACAGGCATATGAATGATTAGCTATCTCTCCAACAGTTCCAATAAAATCTTAGCAGTTGACATCTTGCCACCACAAAAAATAAATAAGCATCGACATTCATCACCACTATTTCATTTCATTTGCGCATGTATACAACAGTAGAACTGAATTCTAGCATAATTTATTTATTTCACATTGGTTCAAGTAGAAAAAGAGTATAAAATACTACATTTATAAGAAGAGGGTGCAATTGAGAGACAGAAAGAGGCGTAGTTGTGTACCGTTGATTCGACGGTCGCACTTGAGCATCTTATGATCAATAATTTCCTCACCGTAAGTGATATCTGCACCATATTGAGCAGCTAGTAATCTAAATGGGAGAGTGCCCTACCAAAGAAAGTTAGAAAACAAAAAAGGCAGATATAACGATATGAATGTTGCGGTTTGGTTTGGAAGTTGAAAATGGTAGTTTAGAGAGAATGAAAAGGAAGTTGAACTCACAACGCGAACCATGGGAGCGAGAACGAGTTTGTTGCGGTAATCCATAATTGTAGGGTTGACGAATGCCTAGTTCCCAATTTGCCCGGGGCAATTCGGCCAGAGTGGCGAGAATAGATAAAGGATCGAAGATGCAAAATCTAAGAGTTCAAATACAATTTTCTTTTGTTGAGTCAAAACGAGTCCCGTTATTTCTTTGCTACCACTGAAAACGCGGTTTACAACACCCTGTAATATGAGAATTCGATTAAAGATAATCAGTTATTTGAGTTAGTTGTTTTATCTCATAAATTAAAAAAAAAAAAAAAAAATATTCAAAAAAATTAGCATACCAAAAGAATAATTGTTTGAATTAATTGAAATAATTTGTTCTTAAATTTTTGTAGAAGAAAAATCCATTCTATTAATATCTCGTAAAGGGAGATTTATTTATACGACCAATATCCGATCACACATTACCTACGTTGTTGATCATTTTAGCTGATTCGTGCTATTCATACAATAAGATTAGGAATAACATCGTGGCTTCCGTTTACAAAATATTCGTTGGTTTTTTAAAATTTGCAGAATTCATAAATATTTGCAAATATTTTAAAAAAATTATAGATTTTAAAAATAAAATTTAAAATAAACTTTAAAAAATAGAAAATAATGTAAATTAAATATAAATTTAATTTAATTTGATAAAATATAAATTAAAATTTAATTTAATTTAACATAATAAAATATAAATTAAATTCTAATTTTAATTTTTTACATGTAATGATATCCGCCGGTACGGGTATAATGATACTTGCACCTCACTTGTTTATAAGCGGATATTAAATAATTTGTTATCTCTTACTCGTGAGTACCCGTTTAAAGTATTTACTTACTACTCGTAGCGGATTTTATCTGCGGATACCTACGAACATCGATATTTGTTTCATCCCTAAACACAACATCATTAAGCTTGCATGTATATTATTTTATATCTCAAAGACTCACGAAAAGACTTATTTGTTAATGCAACAAGTGATCTTCAATTCAAGGCCTTCAATGACTCAAATTTGGTAGGCTGCTCATAAACTCAACCGTTTGTCACAAGTTACATCATCTATCTTGGACAATCCCCTATATCCTTGAAGTCTAAAAAGCAACCCATTGTATCCATAATGTCCTCTTAAGTTGAGTACAAAACTTTTGCTTCAACCACTTATGAGATACAATGACTTACCTATCTTGTGCAAGACCTTCAAGTTCAACACATTTGATAGTCTCTCCTATATTGTGAAATTTTGCAATTCAAATTGCATCCAATCAAGTCTTCCATGATCAGACAAAATAGATTGTCACATCATCACAAAGAAAATTTAACAAAATCTCATCAAACTTATTCTTATCAGTATGAACCTTCAACAAGTTGACATACTAACTAAAGTTCTTCTTGCATCAACCTTTGATCATCTTTGTTCCAAGCTGGGAATGCTCAACATATATTCTCAGCTTGAAGGGGATTTCAAAATAGTCACAAAAAATTTATACACACGGTGTCCAAAGAACAATAGTTTCCACCTAACATGGCTTCGTTAGGCTTGAACGTTTTTGTTTTTTTTTTTCTGTTTTTCTATGATTCTATATTTTGTTCTTTGAATTCTTTAAACCACCGTTATTGGTCTAAGTGTTTTACCTATGGGCATTTTCTCATGTCTTCATGGTAATTTTTAAGACCTAAGGCAAATTTAACTATTAGTCAATAAGGATGCAAATTGCACAAAGCAAACGGAGAAGGAAGCAAACCTAGAGAAGGCGATTCGGTAAGGCAAAGGTAGCAAATAAAGAATGAAACATAGACGAAAAAGAGGACTTGCAGGGGAGAATGATGACGTGAAGCTAACTTATAAAGGTGAACTCTACGTGACATAGGTTCACCATGAGACGTCAAAGGTTTATCACTAAACGCTGATCAATGGAGATGTAATACACATCAGTTAGAGTGTAAAAGTATGCATATGAAGGAGATGATGTAAATAGGTGAGCATGGTTCGATACGAAAATTATCAAAACGCTTTGTTTGGATAAAACTTAATTATTTGATTGGAATTAGATCATGATTTTAGTTTTTTATAAAAATAATGCAATTCTGATCATAATACACCTTATTTATCTCTTTTTGTTTGTTTCACACAATGGAAATGAGGGAGAGTGAATGAATGCATTCAAAGAGATTGGGGTGTTGTTTGTTTCAAGGGATCGAGAGATGAAAGTGAAAATATTTGAAAAAAAATTTATGAAATTTTATAAATGATTTGATAAATGTAATGTGACAGACAAAAAAAATATTTTAATAGATTAAAATATAAGATTACATTTTTGTCCTTGTAGTTAAAATTAATATAAAATAAAATCTAATTCGTTAAAATTATTTTATAGTAAAACCTTGATGATTAATTTTTAAATAACAAAAACTAATAAGTGTAACTAATTTAAAATACAATGTGATTATTATAATCATTATAACGTTATTAATTAATTATTATAATATTATTCTTTTTGCTATTATTTTGTTTAGATGTTTTATTTTGTTTTTAATTGATGGTATTTTTTAGTAGATTAAATTTTGTCGTCGTCATTATTATTATTGTTAATATTATTGATTATTGAGAGTGGCTGAACTTAAAAGAGCCAAATTACAATATATATATATATATATATATATATATATATATATATTTTATTTTTTCTAATTAAAATAAATTTTCATTTCTTCGTATTATTTTCTCTATTCAAACTAAGTACACATAATAATATAATCAAAAAAATATGAAAATAATATATATGAAAGTGTGACATAAAGTTTATTATCAATAATAATATATTAAAAAAACGAAAGTTATTTTTAATGAGAGTGCTCCTCTACACTCTTTCAATAACTTAAAATCTTCAATAATTGAATTAGAACTAAAGTTTGTTGCAATATCTCTTTCAATATATATTATCATAGTGTTTGCTAAAAATTCAACTCCCATCTTATTTCTTAACTTGTTCTTAATTATTTTCATTATAGAAAATGATCCTTACTCCAATTTTTTAAAACCTATAAAAAATACACTAAAAAAGTTAAAACATGTTGATGACAATCAACTCATTGTCAATTAGAATTCAATGAAATTTAATTTTATGCGTTAATGTCATTTATGGTTAACGACTATATTCTTATTACTATTTTACTCTTATGTCTTCCTTTTCTACATATAAATACCAGCTAGGTATATGGGAGAAGACACAACAAACAACAACAAACACTAGAGTTTTCTGATAAATGTTCATATTTTCTTCTCTATACTATCTCTTAAAACAATGGTGTTCATAAGGTTTGGAGATCCTTCGCTGCACTCAATCGATCTAACGGGTTGTTGTATCTTGGTAGAGAAACGCATATGATTTGAAACACATATGATTGTGTATTTGTATTGCCCTGTGCAATGAGGTGTTTTTTTTATAAGGATAGTGCTATGCGTGTCTCAAATTGTTCTAATAATTATTATTATAATAATTTTATTATTAATAGTATTATTTGAGTAATCATTTTTTAACATTCTTAGAGAAAAATTTTCTCTTATTCTTTTCTAACATAACATTAAAGACAATATATAAAAGGAGAAGACTAGAAACACTTTTTATGAACTAATGTGTTTGTTATAGTTATAATTAAATCACTCTCAACTAAGCCTAAAAATGTATGTGTATAATTATTTCTATTTCTATTGGTAACAATAAATGAAATTATGGATAAATAAAATTCTGGCTCACTGAATAATTTGTTGTGATGTCTAAAGCTTATGTTTTTATATTAATTTATGCTTTAATATATTCTACTCTTATCATTGATAAAGATGTTCTATACCACCTATATATTTTAAGTTTTTGTATGAAAAAAAATGAAATAATTTGTCATATTAAAACTACTATTGTGTAAAAAATAAATAAAAATCTTCATATCAAAAATTAAGGAGATGGTCATGTAAAATTAAACTTGTCTTCTAGAATTGTTTTTCTTTTAAAAAATAAGTTTTTCATATTTCTAAATTTAGAAGCTTCCTTATTGCTCAACAAGGTTATTAAGTGGCTTTTCATGACAATAAATTATTATTTATAGACATTGTTATTCGGTTGATAAATGATATATTTGTGATGATTTGTTTGAGTTAAACACATTTATCTTGTAATAAAATATTTATAAGTTTTTCTTTGATTATTACAAAATGTTGAAAGTTGTGATATATGACATGCTATTATAATAATTGTTGAGAAGTTTGGTTAGAGACTATTCAAAGTATAAAATTTTGAGGTACAAAATTAATTAAAAAGAGAAGTGATAAATATATGTCTTTAGAAATGAGAATACATGTCTATATAAATGAGTTATTTTATGTGAAATTTATGGTATTATTCATTAAGTAACATCTTCATATAGTGTATGGTGTTAATCTAATGGTGCAGCGAAAGAAAAAAAATGCTTGGATGTGGTAAATGTTATTCTACAAGTTCTAACTTGCCTAACATTATATTAGTGAAATTTTATAACCTGCTTACCATATTTTGAACACAAAAGATTGTGATAAAACTTATTATAAGTTATTTTATGAAAGAAAAAAGAACCACATTTAAAATATTACAAAGTGTGAGGGTGTCTGTAAAGGTTAATATACCTCTTAATGCGAAAAAAAAAACTTTGGTTATTTATACTAATAAATTTCTAAAGATGTGTCTTCAAATGATAAATTAACTAAATTTGTTTGTGATACCTTTAATATTGTTTTTCCATCTAGTGATAATATTATTTGTGTTTCTTCTAGTTATGTCAATATGCCAAATTTCTTAAGATGATTGAAGGATATATTAATATAAGTTGGGTATTGATTATGGTGACAACTACTGATTATGGCTATGTTTTAACCTTGGATGAAGGTGCACTATCATGGAAATATGTTAAAAAGTTGTTGTTCTGTCATGATCTGTTATGCAAGCATAAACTATTCATTCTTCCATTCTAATGCATCCTAACAATCAAATTGTTATATTTAAAGTTTATAGTAAAAATGTCAATGAAAAACTGACATATATGAATGAGAGACAAATATATTAGAAACTTTATTACTCATGGTATTGTCTCTCTTGACTTTGTCAGGTCAGCAAGAAATATTGCAGATCTGCTCACCAAATGATTGATGCATCAATGAGTATTTGAGTCGAGGGGAATGAGACTATAGCTCATAAATTAGTTGCAACAATGGACACCCATCTCCACATGAATGACGATCCCATGGAATGAAGTTCAATGGGTAACAACAAAGTTGTTTGTGACTAAAGTACACCAAATAATTTGATTAAATTTTATATCTCATTCATATGACGAGGTGTACTATAAATTGTGGCAATAATAAGGTTGATGTATGTACATTGTTATGCTTATTTTTTAAAATACCTTTTAATAAATCCAATGTTGAGGTATGTGCATTATTATGATTATTTTATAAAATACCTCTTAATAAATCCAATGACAATTATTGTAGGGGTGTGAGTCACAAATCACCCTTTGAGGATTTACCTAGTTAGTGTGATGGTGGGACCGTCATTGTGAGACATGGGCAAGTCTCTAAGTGAAAGTCATGAAATAAGATACATGCGCAAGACCGTAACTTGCACCCACTTATTAGAACCTATAATGAACAACACGGTCACAAGGGATGTAACTCAAGACAATCAAGTCCCTGCATTCTTTCGGGTGAAAGTTTATAAGCACTAGGTGTAAAGTTCAAAACCAGAAGGTTCCTTACACTGAACTACAATATTTTGTTTTATTTTATTTTTTAAATTATGTGGGAGATTGTTGAAAATATTTTAATATAATTTAAAAAATAAATAATAAAAATAAAAATTCTACTTTACTCCTTTTTATGTACCTTTTAATGTTATGGATTAATGTCATTTTATGTACCTAGGTGCATGGAAAAAGACACAACAAATACTAGAATTTTTTCATAAGTGTTGATATTTTCTTCTCTGTACATGAGGTTTGAAAATGACTTCATGCACCATATAATTTTTCTTCCTGCACCCTTAAACTTCTGGAATTGATTTTCGTAATACAGAAACAGTTTCGGATTATTTTTTTCTGGATAGCAATCAGCACTCCCTATTACGGTCCGATAATTGTTTTGATGGGGTGGATGAAGAAATTTGTATAAGTGCAGGAAGCAACACCCAGATCGGAAAGGGCAAGAAAGGGTAAAAACGGAACTTTATTTATATAGAATGCAGGCGGAAATTTTTGGAGGTCCAGATAGAAACTACAATCTAAAATTGGGCTTTGTAGGTAAAGTGGGCTGCACAGTGACTCGGTGGATGAACCAACGACACGTAAGTAACCCCTTCCCTCTTACACTTTCCATCCTAATGCACAAAACTCATCTTTCTCTTTCTTCTCTACGCTTTGCCCTAACCAACCTCCACAGATCTGTTACCTACATTTTCAGTAAGCTTCTCTTTTTCCCCTGTTCCACCAATTACTGTGAAACTCTTCACCCTAATCTTCTCTCTCACCTTTTTTATTTTAATTTATTCATCATAAATGATAAATACTGTTTAACAATTTCGGCTTCGTATGATATGCCACACGGTTCACTCTTTTAATGATAAACGGTTTGCTAATCAAGCTGTCTTTTTTCTTTTCTGTTCACGATCTTTTCTTCTTCTTCGTTAAATCTCATAGTTTGGATTTTTATCTTTCTGGATTTTTCGTGGGTCTTGCTCGAGCTGAAGTGGCATGTTTGAATTCTGGACCTTAAATTGTAAGTAATGGTCACTGGTCGTTTTGTTGAGCTGAACGTAGATTTCAAATTAGGCAATTTCGATTGGACGTAGGGAGGTTGGTATCGTTCATCTTCTTCCCTTGGGGTGGTCCTGTGACGGCGAAGGAATCGAATTCAACTCTATTTTGTCAGGGATTTGATACTCCTTGTGGTTGTTTCTTGATTCAGCTTCTTGTGAATCTTTAACATATTCTTTTCAATTTATAGTGGACCTGTATTCTGATATGTTGGATATTAGTGGAACTTACTTAATGGCCTATAGGTTCTGTTATTTTCCTGTTGTTGTTGTTTTCGTCCTAGACCGTTTGGTTGGCGTTGTGAATAAGACAGTAAAAGTTATTGTGAAACATATGATGCAGACTCTGGAATATCACTTTTCCAAGATAGGGGCATATGCTTGAAGAAAATGCTAAGATACAACCTCCTCCGGAATTCTAATTGTTTGTTTGACTAATATAATGGGTTTATAATAATTTAATCTTTGGGAACTTATTCTTTCTGAAGCCTTGTTAGAGTTCTGACCAAATCAAAATAATATGTAAGTGGATTGTTTAGTTTAGTTCTAATTTTATTCTATACGTAAGTTGTTGTTGTTGTCCATTATTTGTCTGCACCAAAATTTATGTTCTCCAATGTGGGTGGATTCTCTTTCATTGTGTTTTTTTGCTGATATATTATTCGTTTAGTGGAAAAGATAAGTCTCAATTAGTATGATTGTGTAAAGATTATTAATATGACTAGTTTTTATTTGCTGCTTGAAGTTGCTTCTCACTCTGTAGCTATGCAAACTGACCCAGAATGCATTAAAAGGCATTTAATATTGCCAAGATTGTCCTGGAAGAAGATAGTTGTTTGTCTTGAGGTTTGCGTCTAGTATCATATAATATAAGTTTTAGAAACCATTTATAAACTTCTCAACTGGTAGATGGCTGTGTTTTCCGGGTATTGTTTGTATGGATACTTTGGGGGATGTCCAGGCAGGGTTACCTATTCTGATTATGGATTCTTTGGCAATGATTTGGATTGACTTAACAATTTTCTAATAACATGCTTTTTAGTATTATTCATTCTTCTCATACCAGAAAGAAAAAAAAAAAAACAGATGCACATGTGGCTAACTTTCTCTAACCTTTTTCCATAGTTCGTATTCTGACAGCATTTCATTTTTAATTCCTATTGAGTTACCAAAAATGCGAGTACATTTCACTCTTGTCTTTTTCTAAAGTTTGTATTTTTCTTTTACTTTTCCTTTATTGCAGTGAAATTCTGTTTTGGGAGGATTCCAAGTTCTCTTGCATTTCATTCTCTGTCTCTCCCTATCCACAACGTTTTTTTTTTGGAATAAAAGCATAACAAATTGTGGTACAGTAGTTTCCGTGGTTGTTCCATGAAGTTTTTTCTAACACTGAACTTTTGCAGGTGCCTCGCATTTTTTAAGGCATTACAAGTTGTAGATACAGTTACTACGCAATATGGAGCTGAGTACTATAAAAGATGCTTTTGACCGTGTTACTAAGAAGCAAAAGTTATCTTGTTCCAAGACTCAAGAAGCGATTGATCAGATCAGACAGGAAATTGAGAGTGTTTTAGATACAATTCAGTCAGTGAATAACGCTGACCATGAACTTGATTATAAAACCGTCATGAATGAGCTCAAGGCCAGTTTACTTAAAGCTGCTCCACTTTCTCAAATGGAAGGTACACAAAAAGAACTAAATGTAGCACTCAACAAGTATGGAAAACTTCTTGAAAAATATTTCAATCCTGATATATCCAAGGCTTACAGAAATATCGACATTGATATTCATACATTAAACCAAATAATTGCCAACCATTTTTACCGGCAGGGCCTTTTTGAGATAGGGGACAATTTCATGAATGTGGTTGGAGAGCCTGAATCTGCTGCCATTATGAAATCCCCATTCCTGGAAATGTATCAAATACTTGAAGCCATGCAGAATCAGAACCTAGAGCCAGCCCTCAACTGGGCTGTCACTAATAGTGACAAGCTTGATCTAAGTGGATCTGATATTGTGTTGAAACTTCACACAATGCAATTTGTGAAAGTGGTTCAAAATGGAAGTAGAGAGGAAGCCCTTAGTTATGCTCGAACACACCTTTCCCCTTTTGCTTCTCGTTACATGACTGAGATTCAGAAGCTTATGGGTTGTCTTCTATGGACTGGAAAGCTTGATCGATCTCCTTACCATGCGCTACTATCGCCATCTAACTGGGATAAGTTGGCTGAGGAACTTAAAAGGCAGTTCTGCAATCTTCTGGGACAGTCCTACAATAGTCCGTTGAGTGTGACTGTAGCAGCAGGCATCCAGGTTTTGCCATCTCTCCTCAAATTTATGAACGTCATGGCAGGGAAGAAGCATGAATGGCAGTCCATGAACCAGTTACCAGTGCCAGTTGAATTGGACAGCGAGTTCCAGTTTCATTCTATTTTTGTTTGTCCCGTCTCAAAAGAACAAGCAACTGGGGATAACCCTCCGATGTTAATGGCCTGTGGCCATGTCCTCTGTAAGCAGTCTATCTTGAAGATATCAAAGAACTGCACAAAAGTGTTCAAGTGCCCATATTGCCCCTTTGATATTGATGCAGGACAATGCAGGCAGCTATATTTCTGATATCGATGGATTTGTATGAAACTCTTGTATAAACTGAATCATGTGTTAGCATAGGTGTAACCGTATATGTCGCATGCAAAAAGCCAATTCCTTGTTGTGATGTCTGTATTTTAAAAATTTGTTGTAAATAGAAATTCTTTTTAATTTGGATATGTGCAGCAAGTCCTTCTTCTATGATTAATAATCACCAGCAATCATTTGAATAAGCTCTGATACACTCTAGTTAGATTTTGTCTCCTAATTGTTTGAAGCAGTAAAGGAAAGTAATGTCGAACATCTCAACAAACAAAAGAAAATAGCAGAAGAAAATCTACAGATTCAAGAGATCGAACATGCTACCTCATAAACAATTTTTCTAATTACTCTGATTGTTTAATTTACCAGACAGCACTATACATTATAATTAGTTTATATCCTTTGAGTTGATTCTGTTTTAAAAAACTGGTATAGTTGACGAAATATGCAGAAACTTAATGAACAAACAATACTCGTGGTTCAGTAATCTTGCATATAAGATTATTGTTGTATTGAAGAGAGATAGAAAATACTAGCAACTAAGAGTAATGAGCAGGTTTTTTCGTGGTAGAAAAGATCCGACATAACTTACATTGTAAGGGAATTACTATAAAAAGATTGTATCTTTTCTATTATATGTAAAAACAATTGTCATTTTCCCTTCTTTCCTCTTTTAAGGTTCCGAATGAACTATTTTCGCTACCTTCTCTTAGATTAGTGATTCTGCTATTGTGTCTACTGGAATATTTCCGAATTAGTACTCCACGGATCAATTCTTCTTTTATATCATCTTTAACTAATTCAAGTTAGTTTAGCTATCGGTAGAGTAGCAATAAAACAATGGATATTTATTACCCTAGTTGAAATTTAGTTTACATAATGTAATCATATAATTAAGAGATTACGTGTGTTGTCATTCTAACAAAATTGTCTAGAAAAAAATCTTAGGACATCAATACTATTTTATTAAAATATTTTTAAAGAATTTACACAAGACCTGTACTTCTTTATAATTTGAACCTCTTAGATCATGTTAGTACCTTATATCACTTGCAAATATCTAAAATCTGTGAATAAAATTTCTTTTGAACTTATTATCTCCTTTAGACCAATGTGGAAACATTCATTTTTCATATCATGCTTTGAAAGTTATTTCAGAAAAATATTATTTTAATTCCCGAAAATGTAAAATACAATCACTTTTTTTTGGCTAAGGAAATTCAAAATAAGTTTCTAGAGTGGCAAATAAGTATATAAATAATTAATCATAGCCTCTTTAGCTATTAAATATATGTTAATATAAATTTTTGGTTAAAGTGATTGATATAATGGCTTTAAGAATTCTTTTACATTTTCTTCATTTAAAAAGAACTAAGAATTCATTTGGGGGTTATGATAAGATTTGGTATCTTGTTGGAATAGTAAGTTTTTAATACAAATATTATCTTACCATCCATTGAAAAAATAAACAATATAGAACTAAAAAGCAAATAGATTAAAGAAGAATAATTTATGATGATAACTGCTATTGGAGTAGTTTATTTGAAGTGATTTAAAGTTTCTTTCCAAATATGAATGTACACTTACAACAAGAAAATCATTAAATGAAAAAAATAATTAGTTATTATACAAACTAATTTAGATATAAATTTATAAATTAAAAATTGTTAGCATTAAATACTTGATAGAGAGATAACAGATCTCTTCTTCTGTTACTGTTACCATTTTCTGTTTTTCCATTCTCCTTGTATATATACATTGTACCTTCCGCTGCTGCAATACACTCTGTATTCTTCTCTATTCAATAATAATGAGAAGCTTTCTCTTGAGCATTATTACAAACACTGTCATGGTATCAAATTGATATCCTTTGTTTCTCTCATGGCCGCTACTTCTTCTCTCTTCGATCACCTTTCTAACCCTACCCATCCTTTATTTCTCCATCCTGGAGAAAATCCAGCCCTGATTCTTGTTACTCCCCCTCTTTCGGACACCAATTATCAGCAATGGAAGCATGACATGCTTGTGGCCCTTGAAACCAAGAACAAAGAAAGATTTGTTCTTGGTACATTCTCGTGCCCTCCTTCTGACGATGCTCTTCATGAACCTTGGAAGAGATGCAACAAAATGGTGATTTCATGGCTGACATGTTCTATGTTTCTACCCATCAAACAATCGGTCATGTGGATGGATTCTGCGTATGAAATTTGGCACGATCTTCTGCAACGTTTTTCTCACGGAGACAAGTTTCGTATTGCTGATCTTCAAGAAGATCTTCATTCTTGCAAGCAAGGTGAATCTTCCGTTTCTCAGTATTATACCCGTTTACAAATTGTCTGGAAAGAATTATCTCTGTATAGAACTGTTCTTCTCTGTACTTGTTCTTCTCCATGTAATTGTGGTTTACTGATCAAGATCCAACAAGAAAGGAATGATGATTGTGTTATCAAGTTCCTTCGAGGCTTAAACAATGAATTCTCCCAAGTTTGTTCTCAGATCATGCTCATGGAGCCCATGCCCCCTCTTCCCAAAACTTTTTCTTTAGTCCTTCAACAAGAACGTGAATTCCATAGTTCTTCATCTCAAACTTCACAAGATTCGATGGCCAATCTTAATTTTCAAGAACATTCGAATAAGAATTTCAATTTTTCTCGTGGAGGCTCCTCTGCTGCTCGTGGACGAGGACGTGCTAACAAGTTTGGTGGCCGCTCTAAATACTGTGATCATTGTCAGAGAACGAACCACACTTCTGAAAACTGTTGGGTTAAATACGGCATTCCTCAAGGCTACAAATCAAGTACCAAACAAAGCTCTGCTCAATCCAACCTTTCTGCTAACATGACTAATCCTGCACCCACTACCTCCAATGACTTCTCTGCCACACAACCTGATAAACCACATGTTCAATGTAGTTTTTCTCAAGAACAATATGAGGCAATTCTTGGTTTGTTGAAGCAATCTCAAACTGCTACACCTCCTATGGCAAGCGTCAACCAATGTTCTCCACAAATTCCAGGTCCTTCTATTATCTCTAACTATTATTCTTGGATTATAGACAGTGGGGCTACTGATCATATATGTTCCTCCAAGTTTCTTTTTCATTCTTTAAAGCCCATTTCTCCCATTTCTATACGCTTGCCAAATCACAATTTTGTTACTGCCAAATTTTTAGGAACTATTAAATTAGGAAATCTAGTTTTGCATAACACTCTATTTGTTCCTGATTTCTTTATTCACTTAGTTTCTATTTCCAAACTTTTGTCTTCCAACAATTGTTTCGTCATTTTTCATCAAAACAATTGTCTCATTGTGCAGATGAATACTTACCAGACGATTGGAGTAGCTAAAAAGTACCAAGGGCTCTTTTATCTCCATAGCAGTAGTAATAACAATGCTTCAGATTCAGAATCAAATCATTTACCTTTTGTTTTTAATAACACTAGTGATTATTGTAATTTGTGGCACATGAAACTTGGCCATCCTTAAAATAAAGTTTTTCAAACATTGGCCTCTCAATATCATGATATTTCTTTTCAATCTGTTGATGCTTGTGATGCTTGTGCCTTTGCTAAACCAAAACGTCTTCAATTTTCTGCTAGCAAAACTAAATCATCTTGTTTCTTTCATCTCATTCACGTTGATATTTGGGGCCCAATTTCTACTACTTCTATTGATGGATATAAATATTATTTAACCATTGTAGATGACTATAGTCGTTTCACATGGGTCCTTCTTTTGAAACACAAAACTGATGTCAAAACCTCACTTCAAAATTTTATCATTTTAACAGAAAATCAGTTTTCTTGTACACTTAAGATATTAAGGTCTGATAAAGGAAAATAGTTTTCTCTTAATGAATTTTACGCTACTAAAGGTATTTTTCATGAGACTACTTGTGTTGCTACTCCCCAACAAAATGGCATTGTTGAGAGGAAGCATCAACACATTCTTAATGTTTGTCGTTCTCTTCTCTTTCAATCAAAAGTTCTAAATGTTTTTTGGTCTTACTCCATAAAGCTTGTTGTTCATATTATTAATAGACTCCCAACCCCTTTTTTGCAAAATATATCTCCTTATGAAAAGATTCATTCCATAAAACCTGATTTTGCCAACCTAAAAGTTTTTGGATGCCTATCATACTCTAGTTCTCCTACTGCATGACGCACAAAGCTTGATTCCAGGGGTATTAGATGCATTTTTCTTGGGTACTGTAAGACCCGGGAAAAATTAAATAATTAATTAAGTAATTAAGTGGATAAGTGTGGGTAAGGGGAACCTTTAAAGTAATAAATGCGGAATGTATGATGTGGAAAAGTGCTAGCTCAAATGGTTGAGAGTACTTGGTTTGTGTGAGAGGACTTGGGTTCGAGTCCTATGTATGCTATTTTTTTGTGTGTTATTAAATTTGTATTATTTTGTGTATATTAGAACGTGTTGTGGGTTTTATGATTATTGAATTGTATTGGTTAGTATGAAAAATTAATTGGTTGCATTGGTTAGGCATTGAGTTGGCTTGTGCATGGATGTGGGTTCAAACCTTGGGAGACCCAAAGGAAACTTCATTTTTGTCATTTTTGATCTGCATTTGAAGTTGAAAAGTTAAGGAAAAGCCTAGCAGAAGTATCAGTTAGGGGAAACTGAACTCACCATTAAAAAACACCACTAGAGAGCCTAATTGTGAGGGAAAAGAAAGTTTTCTGCAGAGGGTATTGTGAGGTAGACACAGAGTGCGAAATTCAGTGAGGAACTAAGGGTGTGGGTGAATCAGTGGGGGCTGGAGTTCAAGGAAAGAAATTTTTGTCATTTTTGGTCTGCATTTGAAGTTGAAAAGTTAAGGAAAAGCCTAGCAGAAGTATCAGTTAGGGGAAACTGAACTCACCATTAAAACACCACTAGAGAGCCTAATTGTGAGGGAAAAGAAAGTTTTCTGCAGAGGGTATTGTGAGGTAGACACAGAGTGCGAAATTCAGTGAGGAACTAAGGGTGTGGGTGAATCAGTGGGGGCTGGAGTTCAAGGAAAGAAGTAGAAGAATATCGGGGAAAGCTTTAATCCAGGTTAGGGGAGCTTTTACTTGTGTTTTGACAATAATCGTATGTTTTCATGCTTTATTGGATGGTTGTAATGTGTATTCTGAGTTTGTGTCGAATTCTGTTGAATTTCTGAAAATTTCCAGAAACCGCCTGGCGGGGTTGAAGGACCGCCAGGCTGCTCATGCCACGAGCGCTTGTTTTTCTGAGTTTTGATATGCACCGCCTGGCGGCTAAGGGTAGCCCGCCAGGCGACACGAACTGGGTTGCCCAGTTTCCTCTGATTTTTGGGTATTTTCACGGTGTGAGAGGCTTGGGAGAGGTTCTTGTAATACGAATGTCATTGGTATGGTAGATTGTTATCAGAAAATTAGTAATTGGTGGATTACGCATGAATTTTAATTGAAGTGGGGATTTAGGGTTCATGAATGATTAGAATAGGAAAATGGGGATGATCGCTGTGATTAGTCATCTTGATGGAAAAATGGGAGTGAAAAGGAATTAGGGTATGAAATCTGAATATTGGGTGATGTGTAATCATGTTAGACTTAATGCAAACTGAATTGGGGGTGATTGCGAATACTGTGAGTGCTGGAAAATGGGACAGATCACAAAACCTGGTAAGAACCGCCTGGCAGCTCTTGGGTGCCGCCAGGCGACACATTAGAGGCGAGGATGTTCTGGTGACGTGCTAAAAAAAATGCGTTGTGGAAGGTTTCGGGGGAAAATTCTGGGGGATTCGGGGTAATAGTCAGTAAATTTCTTTCTTTGGAATTGAGTGAATATACCAACAGGTGAGGGCTAAGGATTAAGTTGCGGAATGACTTGGGGGTAACTGAAATCTGAAGAGATCAATGTACGATATACCTTATATTGGGATAAGTGGTGGACATACAAATTATACCAGAGGGCTTGTTCTTATATTGATTTATGCAATATATTGTAATGTGGTGATTAAGACTTGGGTTTAGACAATTGTGCATATTTCATTTTTGGTTTGATGCATGTATTGTAATGCTCTGAATGTATGTGTCCTGAAACATTGTGTAAATGGGAGTCTATTAAGACCTGTACAAAAAAAAGGGACCAAAAACCAGTAACATTGCGATACTGGTATAGCGCCTGGCGGTGCGGGGTGTATCGCCTGGCGGTAGAGGGAAAACCAGTGGCAGTGGTCACTGTTAGCGCTAGGCGCCTGGCGGCAAGGTGGTCTCCGCCAGGCGGTGACGGAGAATTACGGGTCCTGTCTGGGCCGTATCGCCTGGCGGTGGGGATGTGACCGCCGGGCGGTTTCCAGTCAGTATCCGCCTAGCGGTGTCTAGGCGATACCAGGTGATTTGCATGGCTGTATAATTGTCTTCTTTTGCTTGATTAGTGGACTTGAAGGACTAAGTTCGCTTCTTTGTGCTTGGGCTTGATGGCTAAGTCCAATAGGGGTCTGGGATGTGCTTGAACGATTGA
>Ga0214544_1000183_pt1 | contig 98069 bp, 63 predicted proteins | sample CNSS3metaG_FD_160074 | JGI IMG/M metagenome (GOLD analysis project Ga0214544, IMG submission 160074) | Root nodule microbial communities from cowpea collected in UCLA plant growth center, Los Angeles, California, USA - CNSS3 | ecosystem: Host-associated > Plants > Roots > Nodule | place: USA...
AGCCCACATTATTGGAACCACCACTCTGTAAATCAATAAACCAAAAATTAAAACCAATTTATTATTAACACAAAAATAAAAATAGATTGTACCCAAAATTTTCTACCAATATTCTTTGGAGTTCTTGTCATCCTCAAAGCAGCCATCTCTCTGCAACTACAAATCGGGATTAATTCGTTTCTCCTTGAACACCAATAGTGCACGAAGTGATACAACACGGTTGCCTCCAACGATTACAACCAGAGGTAAAGGAAGAAGATTGGAACCGTAACATACCTATATAATGGGATTGCAGGAAGAAGAAGATTGCAGCAATACCAATTGGGAAGGAAGGAACAAGATTGTCAAAACTCACCAACTGCCCAAACATTTCCTATCAAAACCCTAGCTCACTTATTTATCCCCAAATATATAATTAAGCCACCTGTACAGTACACGTAATACACCTTAATACAAATCGTGCCACATGTACAATGCTCCGTTAATGATTTAAACGGCGTTACAGAAAAAGACCAAATAAAACACGAATTGCGAAAATGAGGACCATTCGGTCAAAATGAGGACCATTTTAAACATTTTGTGAAAATGAGGACCATTCGCAACAAACACTACAAAAATGAGGACCAAAAAGGTATTTAAGCCTTATTTTTATATAATGTTTAATTTTGTTTTTTTTATCTAATATATGACTTTTGACCGATTATTACCGATAATTACATTGCACGGTTGGAAATATGAATCAAAATGGTGAACATAAACAGTTAAATCACTAGTGATCGAGACCAGAAGTTCAGTGATCACTATTTTACTCTGCAAAGAACCCCACAATAATCACTATTTTACAACATACGTTCAAGTTGTTTGATTGATAGGGATGAAACTAAGATAAATCCTCTGATTGTTTATTTTAGTCTGTTACATTCATTGGTTGAAGTATCGAAGCCGCTTTTCTTAATCATCGAGCTGATGGAACAGTAACGGAGGCAGTAGCATTGGATGAAGAAGCAGTAGTTGAGACAGACCTAGAATTGTCTTCTCGAGACTTCAAATTGGATTCAACAAACACAGGCATGGTTGGTCGCAGGTGGTCTACTAAGCTCTTGCTTTTCAGTAGCACTACTGCTTCAGACATTGTTGGTCTCGCTCCAGCTGATGCCTGAGTGCACAACAACGCTATTTCTATGGTTTTCTTTACTTCTTCTGCATCATACTCATTAGGGTCTATGGCCTCATCCACAAGCTCCAACTGCATGCCTCTCTCATACAGTCTCCAAGCCTGTTAAGTCAAAATCAAATGTCTCATTCCTCATACGAAAACATCATCAGAAAACCAACAACATAGAACTTTGCTTACTCGTTGAAGAAGGTATTCACGACCTTCCTCATCTTCTTTCACATTTGTACTCTTTTGGCCACTCACTATTTCTAGGACTACAATACCATAGCTGTAGGTATCAGCCTTCTCTGATAATTGACCATGCATTGCATACTCAGGTGCTGTGTATCCCCTGACAAGTGCACAGAACATGTAGCAGTCCGTAGTTAATGAATGAACACTTATACATAACATGTTACATTTTTCCAACATGAATGTCTAGAAATTTAAGTGAATGCAAATTGTTCTGTCTTACAATGTTCCTGCAAATCTTGTGCTAAGGTGAGAACGATCCTCTGGCAGAAGCCTTGCCAACCCAAAATCAGCAATTTTAGGCTGAAGATCATCATCCAGAAGGATATTAGCAGTTTTGATATCTCTATGTATGATGGAGACATGGAAATCTTCATGTAGATATGCTAGTCCTCTTGCTGTGCCCAAAATAATATCATACCGTTGTTTCCAATTTAAGGGACCTCTGTCACCTTTTTCCACCAGGTTTGTATCATATAGTTAAATGGGTGAAATAATAAAGTGATTTTTATTATTCTATTAGAGGTTGAAAGTTACCAAATAAAAATCTGTCAAGACTACTGTTGGCCATGTACTCATAAACCAGGATTCTTTCTTCTCCTTTAATGCAGCAACCAAGAAGTCTAACCAGATTTCTGTGATGAGCATTACTTATTAGCTTCACTTCACTCTCAAAATCATCCTCCATCTTGCTTGATTTTCCCAACACCAATTTCTTGACTGCAACAATTTTTCCATTTCTCAGAGTACCCTGATCAATATGATTGATTCATTTTAGAACAAAAGTGATTTTTCTCTGTTGTTAAAGTTGTTGTAGCATTAACTATTTCATTCTTGGGTTTTGGAAATCTGTGTCTCAGAATATCCTTATTGTGTTTTTGAACATGCTATCCATTGCAATACTCAAACACAATAGTTAGTTACCTTGTATACATCACCGAATCCTCCTTCTCCAAGTTTATTTTCGTTGCTAAAATTCTGTGTTGCTCCTTTCAAGTCGGCATATTTGTAATTAACTGGACCTTTCAACTCGGTTGCTCCCAATATATCACCTGGGAAGGAATATTAAGTAGGTTTGATTTTCTGATAGAGTAAAACAAGAATGTCTTCTTGGATTTACAGAATTTTGGATAAAACTCTTGTATTCTTGACATGAAGTTTGAAACAACTTCTGAGTATGTATTCTTTCCCAACACCAAGAATGTTTTGTGGTTTTCAAAATACTAAAATGAAAATTAATATCAAGCATAATGAAGTTAAAGATTTCAAAATTTGCAACTTACCTCTGGGAAACCTCTTAGGTTTTCTGGATCTTCGAAAGGCAAACACTGCAAGGATGATGAGAAGTAGACCTCCACCTCCAACAACACCACCTATAATGATCCACTTCTTTCTTGAACCTCCTGCAATACAGAAAAGTTATTAACTCGGTTGCACTGTTTTTATTAATTGATTTTATATTATCTGGGTTAATTTTTATAAGAGTAACTATTCAAAATTTCCAATTTATGTAAAATTAAGAACACTCATTATATATAAGTAAAAAACAGCTAGAGCATCACATGAATTACATTCATTAATCCAAAAAACAAAGGAAGGAAATTGCTGTAATGAATTCACCTCCTGTTAAATAGGGCGTGATATCAATGGTTTGATTATCAGGAAAGAAGGGTGTGGTGGAGTATCTCATGAAACAACCAGCATCATATGCTGTACCCGATGTGTTGTTGGAAAGACAATTTTGTAAGTTGTTGTATCCAACTTGCATGCATTTCAAACAATCATTCTCTGCGGCAGTTTCAACACATTGTGCAACAGCATAAATTGCACTGCCATCAACCAACTTTGTCTTTGTAGCTGCATAAAAACCTTTGGTTTTGGGTGTTACTGTTTGGAGTTGCATTAGCACTTGTTGTGCAACTAAGCTAAAGCCAACAACCATTGCACTCGTGTTTCCACACGATGCACCATTCCCAGGTTCTGTAGTCTGCTCGTAGAAACTCTCACTCTCGTACCTTGTCAAACCAACCGACATCAAATTCAAACATATTTACAAATTGACTATATTTGACTAAGATGATCCAAATAAAATTACTAATGTGAATAAGAAACCTGAGGAAGCAAGCGTCGTATATGATTCTGGCACCGTTGGCAGCAGAACAGTTGCGGATTTGGGTGGAGGCAGTGTTGAAGCAAGCAAGACATTCAGTTTTGGAGAGATAGTTTCTGCATTGAAAGATAGCATATGTTAGCACCTCTCCCCTGGTGCTATTTGCTGTGGCAAAGTGCTTGTTCTGATCATTGCTAATTTGTGCTTTCAGACTTGAAAACGTTTTATTGAGATTCTCAAAGAAGCTAGGCAAGTTCGATGAGTTGTATGGGCTGCACCCCTTGTTCAGTAGATGTGGCTGTGGATTTCCAACTGCACCATCAACAACATTATCACCACCACATCAAGGTTAAAGCCACTAACTTTACCTGTAGCTTCCTAGCTTTTAGCTTTTTAGTGCGTATGATTATACGAGAGCAAGTGTCTTTTAGTCATAGCTTATCCTGTTTTAATCTTCTTTGTGTGCGTGTTATCAGATTCACACAGGAAGGTTCTTTTTTGCTTACTTGAGAGACTAAATAGCGAGGGAGTTTAATCTTCTATGGTGGAAAACCATTGAAGTTTGACTGTTGACGAATGACTAATGGCCAGTGGATGGTGGACTCAGAAAGCTGAGTCAACACGAAGGCTTACTTCAACTGGTCCATGAATGATTTCATCTTATAGTGGAGCACTCACCACAGAATCTAAACAATTTGGAATAGATATATAATGTGCTTTCAACTCCATGACCAAGTATAATGATTAAAACAGATGTTTGTATATGAAATATCTTAGGCCACTTTTGTGCCACTTTCTTTTCATAATAAACTTAGAAAAATATGCATCTTCATCATTAATGTATCATTTTCTTAAAAATAGTTTAATGTATGTCCGTTTCTGAAACAAGCAAGTAAGTACATATTCAATCAACGATAGATCTAACCCTTTAAAAGATTTGAGGGACAAGGACAAAGACTGTCATGTCATATGTGTAATGTTCAGATATTCTTAAAAATTTCTAGCCATGAAGCCAAAAGAGTAACAATAGGTGGGTGCAACAGGACAAGTGTTTTTACCTGTGATTGAAGGAAAGTAAGAAGTTTCCATTTTGTAAATATTAATAAAATCAAACTATATAATATGCATTCAGTCATGAAAAATAAATGGGAATTATTGAAATTCTACCTTGATCTAAATAGGGTGTGATATGAATGGTTTGGTTATCAGCAAAGAAGGGTGTGGTGGAGTATCTCATAAAACAACCAGCATCATATGCTCTACCCTCTGTGTTGGGAAGACAACTTCGTAAGTTGTTGTATCCAACAGTCATACATTGCAGACAGTCAGTTTCTGTGGCAGTTTCAACACACTGAGCAATGGCATAAATTGCACTACCACCAGCCACCTCTGTCTTAGTAGCTGCATAAAACCCTTTGATTTTGGGTGCTGTGGTTTGGAGCTCCATTAACACTTGTTCTGCAACTAATTTAAAACTAGTGGCATTTGAACTCATGTTCCCACATGATACACCATTGTCAGGTTCAGTGGTCTCATTGTAGAACCTCCCTCTCTCGTACCTTGTCACATCCAACATCAAACTCAAACAAAATATTTGGATGACTACTTGTCACATCATTAATAAATTGATATGAAGTTGCAATGTGAAGTATAAGAAACAAATAATATAATACAAACAATTGACAGTCATAAAAGATCCAAATGAAAATGAGTGTAATGTGTTTATACAATATATAAACCTGAGAAAGCAGCCATCGTATATGACTCTAGCACCTTTGGCAGAAGAACAGTTGCGGATTTGGGTGGATGCAGTGTTGAAGCAAGCAAGACAGTCAATTCTGGAGAGATAGTTTCTGCATTGAAACATAGTATGTATGAGGATCTTTCCCCTGGCTTGTAATTCTGCAGTGACGAAGTGTTTTCTATGATTATTAACTTGATCTTTGAGCCTTGAAAACGTTCCATTGATACTGCTAAAGAAGCTATGCAAGTTGGATGCGTTGTATTTGCTGCACCTCTGGTTTAGCAAATGTGTTTGTGGGTTTGCAACTGAACCATATGCATAAACAATATTAATATTGCAGCAGCATATCAGGGCTAAGACCAGTAGATTAGGTTTCAGCATCATAACTTCTAGTCTAGCTATTTCAAATATTGAGTATCTTATCATAAGACACAGAACACACAAGTATTTGGTTACTTCTAGAACTTATAATATATATATATATATATATATATATATATATATATATATTATATATATATATATGTATATATGTATGTATATAGAGAGAGAAAGAGAGATACAAGAAGTGAATGATTTCCACAGCTACCCACCTCATATAGTGGCGCACTCAAAAGTAGAATTTAGACGATTTTGGAAAGTATATGCGACTCCATGATGATGTAGAAAGGAAAATAATGAGTGTTAGCATCTTTATTCTATTAGAAATTAAAATATCGTAAACCACTTATATTTTTTTTAATAATTAATGAAGTAATAAAATATATATTTTGATTAATAATATTATTCACAAATTGGCAATATGAAGACATGACCTTAGTTGGGGTTCGAGTAACATGTAAGAGATAGAAGGATATGAAACACATGCAAGTCTTGAGTTTAAGGAGGGGTTCCAGTTACAACAAATTAATTGAGGTGTTTAAAATAAATAGAGAATAAACAAATAAATTGTTTGCTATGATTAATGTATTGAATGAGACTGAGATTATGTCCCCCACATGTAATGTAACAACTACTTAAATGAGATTACGTTCTTAAACAAGATGCACTAATCAAATATTAGAACATCCTGAATGTAGCTAATTTAGGTCCATTCAATAAGAGTCCACGAGAGTACCATTATTCAAGAGATACAAACGGTTCATAAATTATTGTGTTAAGTTATTAGTTGAAGTGAAGAAGACCCTTTTCGACATCACATTATCATCGAGCTGATACAATAGAAATGGAAGCATTAGCATTAGATGAACTTGTAGAGTTTCCTTCCCGAGTCATGACATTGGTTCCAACAAACACAGGCATAGTTGGTCGCAGGTGGTCCACTGAGTTCTTGGTTTTGAGTAATACTACTACTTCAGACATTGTTGGCCTCGCTGCAGCTGTTGCCTGAGTGCATAATAAAGCAATTTCTATTATTCTCTTCACTTCTTCCGCATCATATTCATCAGCCTCTATGGCCTCTTCCAACAGCTCCAGGTGAGACCCTCTCTCGTACAGTTTCCATGACTGTTGAAAATCAAAGCAATGGTATCATGTCAAGAGAAAAACAATAATTCCTAGTTAACTATAGCAACTTTTGCTTACTCGTTGAAGAAGATATTCACTGGCCTCCTCATCACCCTTCACATCAGTACTCTTTTGACCACTTATGATTTCTAACACTACAATGCCATAGCTGTAGGTATCAGCCTTCTCTGATAATTGGCCATGCATTGCATACTCAGGTGCAGTGTATCCTCTGCAAGTGCATAATACATAAGCTTTTTAATCTCTCTCTTTTTGCAATGACTTGATGCTCGGTTAAATGTAAAGAAATTAAAGTTAACGCATTAGTTTTGCCTTACAATGTTCCTGCAAATTTTGTGCTGAGATGAGAACAATCCTCTGGGAGAAGCCTTGCCAACCCAAAATCAGCAATTTTTGGCTGAAGATCGTCATTTAACAGGATATTAGCAGTCTTGATATCTCTATGTATGATGGACACGTGGAATTCCTCGTGTAGATATGCTAGTCCCTTTGCTGTGCCTAAAACTATATTATACCGTTGTTTCCAATTTAGGAAACCTTTTCTGTTACCTGTTTGTTTCCCAAGTAAGATTGTTGCCAAAATGGGAAAAAAATGAATATATTTGTAAAAGAAAGATTAATTTCTATCAGTGTTTGACTTGAACTATGTACCGAATAAGAATCTGTCAAGGCTGCTATTTGCCATATACTCATAAACCAAGATTCTCTCTTGGCCTTTGCTGCAGCATCCAAGAAGTCTAACGAGATTCCGATGATGAACATTACTTATAAGCTTCACTTCACCTTCAAAATCATCCTTCATCTTGCTTGATTTCCCCAACACTAGTTTTTTTACGGCAACAACTTTTCCATTTTTCAGAGTACCCTGTAAGAAGTAGTTTGTGTGACTGAAAAGGGAAAATAGTAAATGGTTTTTCATGACGATGTTGAAAATACAGCATAAATTTACTTTGTATACAGCACCAAAACCTCCTTCTCCAAGTTTGTTTTCAGCACTGAACTTTTTTGTTGCAGCTTTCAAATCATTATACTTGTAGTTAACTGGACCTTTCAACTCAGTTGCTCCCAATATGTCAGCTGCTAATTAAGAACGCACACCACTTATGATTTTGTAATAAAAACTTTTTGATTTGCTTATTTTGTGCTTATAAATAGAACATTTTATTAAGAGATCTTTCGGAAACAAAAACATATTATCCACACAATAATCAAAAACCAACCATGAAAGAAACTGAAAACAGATTCTGAAGAAGAAAATTTCATTGAAGAAATTCTTTTCGTACTATATATCATTACATTATATATATATTTTTCAATTGAAAAGAACTCAAAATGAAAAGCATGAACTATTAATAACAAGCATTGCATTGAAGACTTTTCATATTTACATACCTCTTTGAACACCCTTTGATTTTCTAAACCATCTCCAAGCAAACAACATAAGGAGCAGAAGAACAGCTCCAATAACAACACCACCTATAATACCCCACTTCTTTGTTGAACCTCCTGCGATGAAGTAAGAAATTTGACATCAGTTCCAAACGAGCTCTGCAGGTACCATAAAAAAATTGAAGGCGAGTTTTTTCATTAGAAACTTTATTTTTGTTATGAAAACGGACAATAACATTCAAAACAAAAACACACATAATTGATACATCAAAAGAAAAAGGGAATTGTTTTCAACTGTACCTTGTTTTAAAAAGGGTGCAATATCAATAGTCTGATTATCTGCAAACAAAGGTGTGGCGGAGTATCTCATAAAACAGCCAGCATCATATGCTGTCCCATCTGTGTTGGGAAGACAACGTTGTAAGTTGTTGTATGCAACTTCTAAGCAGTTCAGACAACTAGTCTTCATGGCAGTTTCAACACACTGTGAAACGGCATAAATTGCACTACCACCAGCAACAGGTGTCTTTGTAGCCGCATAAAAACCCTCAATTTTTGGGGTTGCTCGCAGGAGCTCCATTAACACTTGTTGTCCAGCTACTGTAAAACCAGTGACAGTTGAACTCGTGTTCCCACATGATACACCACCGCCAGGTTCATTGGTTTCATCGTAGAACCTGTCGCTCTCATACCTCATCTCACATTTTCGGAATATCCAACATCAACATCGTAGGTAACATAGATATCATATTGGAAAAAAAAAATAATGTTTATTATAAAAACCTGAGGAAGCAGGAGTCGTATGTGATTCTGGCGCCATTAGCAGCGGAGCAGTTGCGGATTTGGGAGGTGGCAGTGTTGAAGCAAGAAAGACATTGAGTTTTGGAGAGATAGTTTCTGCATTGAAACATAGCATATGTCATCACCTCTCCCCTAGCTTTACCTTCTACGGCGAAGTGCTTGTTCTTATTATCACTGCTAATTTGAGCTCTAAGGCCTTCAAAAGTTTCATTGATATTGGCAAAGAAGCTACGCAAGTTGGATGCGTTGTATGCGCTGCACCCCTTGTTCAGTAGATTTGTCTGTATATTTTCAACTGCACCGTATGCATGAATATTATCAGAGCTCCACCATATCAAGGTTATTATTACCAGTAGCTCAAGTTTCAGCATTTTGTTGAAGCTACAAAACTTGCCTCAGATAACAAAAGAGCCCGAGAGACCAAGCATGATTAATGTTTTTGTTTTTGCTATACGAGGAGGGAGTGGTTCCATCTTCTACATTGCAAAAACATTGAGCAAGGTTTGACTTTTTGATGAAGAATTAATGCTGATTGATGACACTGTAGTGCATGTTGGACTCAGAAAGCGTGATCAACACGTAGACATATATAAGTTGCTCAATTAGAAAATTTGACGTTAACTTTTAATTAAGATGATTAAGTTAAGTTAACCCTCCATTCTTCTCATCACCTCTTACATTATAAATGGCATATTGACAAAAGAATCTAAACAGTTAGAAATATAGATGAAAAAACCTAAGATTGACATTTGTAGAGTTGTAGGACCTCTTGATCTCTTAAGCTAAAGTGAGAAGAGTGTCACATTCATCCCTTGAAACACAAATGGTTCTCAGAATCAGCAAATCTGCAATGTTTCAAACTTGACAGAAGCCAACATATGAAAAATTCTATAAGGAAACAGATGTAATAGTAGTTAAGGTTGTTAAGAAGCTTATTAATTAAGTGATTTATGAAAGTGGATTAGAGTTCAGATTCTTTGTTTTTGAATCTTCAAAGACAGTGATAGATTAATTGGTGGAGTGATTTGTTATGCAGACCAGAAAGCAGGTTGGTGGAGAAAGAGAGGAATTGAAGGGTTATCAATGAATGGAGTTGACCAACGGAAGATGCCCTCAGCCGCCTACTCTACGACAAAGAAGTAACTCAAGCTAAGTAGTGTTCATGGCACAATTTTAAACGAACTAAAATTAAGTGATATATTTTAGGAAAATATTTTTCAAAAGTTAAAATTATTATCAACTATATTTGCAAAAATTATTTTATACAAAATTTGTGTTTAAATTTATGTATGTAAACTATATAATATTACTTAACGAAAAATTTATTTTATTTTTTTCTTATTTTCCCATTCTATAAATATTCGTAGAAATGTTTTCCAATATTATCGTAATCTTTTTCTTCAAGTTTGCCGAGTTAAGACAAAAATGACTATAACTTAAAAAAAGAACGTGTGTTTTGCTTCTTGCACCCCCGTAATATTTTTTGCACCCTTCTTCCAAATTTTTAAAAGTGATGCATATGTTTTTTACTCATTAAATTTAAATAGGAAATTGAAATTTATCTTTGTCCCAAATTTTGATACATTTTATTTTTATACTTTAAAATTGAATAGATATAGTTATTTTAACTAGCAAAAACACAGGTGCTGTCGTGTCTGTGTATTCACTTTTTTTTATGTAACTATATAAATAATATTAATAATTATCAATGACAATTTATGATGGGTATACTACTTAGATTGGTTAACAAATAAAGCAGGAAATTACTAATTCGTAAGATTGTATATCAACTGATATTTAATACATTTGATCAAGATTTGGGGTTAATGAGTTATATGTGATGAGTCAATGGTAGTTGTCTATAAATATACAAACTGTTTTAGTAGGTGTTTATAAATATACATTCGTTAAAAAATTGAAATATATATTTACTACATACATGATGTAGAAAAAAAATTAGTAAATGAAAGTATCGTACATTTACATCCTTAACCATTTTTTAAATTGGGAGGCCAAATAAAGATTGATGTCTAGGACCCGTATACAGCTGCTACTTGAGATGCAGTTGGAAGATTATACTATGGTTGATTCATAGGGCGCTCTTTAATGAGTAAAGAACATATCTGAATATTTGGTTATTGGACAAGTTGTCAAAATACATGCACTCAGCGATGTAATATTTGTTGCAATTTATGAAGTAGAGGATTTTCCAACATTCTATTTTGTAATTTACATTCAGTGTCATAAATGTACAACTACAAAATTGCTAAGTTATAAAAAGAAGATTGAATTGTAATGATAAAATAAAATGATGTTGTGTATAAATGTTGTAAAGTTATAAAATGATTAAAAATTAAAAACATTGTTGTGTAATTAAAAATAAAAAATATTAATTTTGGAAACTTATAAAATCAATAAAAATTAAAAATAGTTATAATGAAAAATATTTATGAAAAAATTTCATGTAAACTTATAAATTAATAAAAATTTAAAAATATTTCGAATGAAAAATATTTATCTTATAAACTGTGAAACTTATAATGAAAAATATCTTTATAGTAAAGTTATTAAATAATTTAAAGTTAAAAACAGTTGTAGTGAAAAATATTTATGTTGTAAACTTATAAATTAATAAAAAATTAAAAATACTAATAATGAAAAATATTTACACTGTAAACTTTAAAAATTAAAAAAATTAAAAAACTTATAATAAAAATTATTTATGTAATAAACTTAAAAAATTATTAAAAAAATAGAAATAGTTATCAAGTAAACTTATAAAATGATTAAAAATAACCTAAAAAAAATTGGAGAACCAAAATAAATCACACATCATAATTAGAAAATAAAAAGATGAATTAAGCCAAAAATTATTAATATTAATCTTGTAAACTTATAAAGTGATTAAAAAATAAAACTACTTATAATGAAAATTATTTATGTTGTAAACTTAAAAAATAATGTAAAATTTAAAAAACTTATACTAAAGAATATTTATGTTGTAAACTTGTAAAATTATTAAAATTTTGAAATACTTATAAGGTAAACCAATAAAATGATTAAAAATTAAAATCATTGACTATAATTAAAAATTATAAATATTAATCTTGTAAATTTATAAAGTGATTAAAACTTAAAAATTTATAATGAAAAATATTTATGTTGTCAACTTAAAAAAGAATGAAAAAATTTAAAAACATATAATGAAAAATATTTATATCGTAAAGTTATAAAATTTATGACGTAAAATTCATAAGTAAAAATTATTTAAAATAAAAAATATTTATCTCGTTGGTTGTGAAGTTATTAAATAATAAAAAGTTAAAAACAGTTATAATGCAAAACAGTTACAAATACCGATAAGGAAAAGTATTTCTGTTGTAAAGTTATAAAATAATTTAAAATAAAAATAAATTTATAATAAGATTTGGTGCACCTGTTGGATTTCTCTTCCAGATTAAATGTTTGAACCGGTGGAAAGGCTTGAAACCATTAAAAGAACACTGTGCGAAGTATGCAAATTGTACATCAATCACTATGCAAATTGCACATTGGCAAGATAATTTCACGAAACGAACAGATGAAATGATGTGGTTGTAAGAAAAATAAACCATAAAATAACGGTTACATATGAAATAATTTTAAAAATAATAAATAATTTATTATATTAAAAAGGATAAAATAGAAATTAAAAAAATGATAAAAAAAAGAAACCTCTTTATTATTATTATAGATTATTATTATAGATACCGATTGTGTTAGTATCGTAATCATTAATTAGTTTTATCGTGCCCTAATAATAATAATAATAATAATAGATAAACAATATGCTGACAAAGTAATGACAATGAATGATTTTGAAATAATATATATAAAATTAAAATTAATTTATAAAGGATTGAGTAAGGCTAGAAAAAAGAAAGTCTAATCTATTTAAAATATAAGTTAAATCTTACTCATACTTATTTATTATTAAGTGGTGTGTTCGGTTTAATACCTTTAAACAATGTTTATTGCAATTGTTGTGGCCATCATAGTCATGACATTGTCATGGAACAATTATTTTGAAATTTTTTAATTTTAGTATAATTATACATTAATTAATTAAGAAACACGAATAAATTTTATTATACCAAATTCGTTTAAGAGATTGCACTGTTTTTTTATTATTCATATCGGGAGACCCTGACTAACGCAATATTCTTGCACCATTTAATAATTTCTACTTTGCTTCCCATGACTGTGGTTTACATTAGTTTGATATTTAAATATTAGTTGTTAATTTATATGATATAAGCGTTGGAATAATACTGTCAAATCTTTATATATGTGACGTTTTATAAAATAATGGTATACTTAAGTTGTTATAGTCACGGTATTGGCCAATAATTTTAAAAATAAAATAATATATTTAAAATCAAGTTGAGTTTTAATGTTTAATTTCTATAAATAATTAGTAGAGTTCATTGTCCAAGTATTATCTTTGCATCATATGTTATTCATCAGTTTTTTTCATGTGAGATGCTGCTTGTTTTATAATCTTAATGATGTATAGTACCAAACCCTAACTAAAAAAAATCGTATTTAGAGGGATTTTTTTGCATGTTACACAATTCAAGTATAAATTCTTAGACCACAAGAATTTGAAATTGAATGATAGATAATCAATTATATAATTAAGAAAAGTAAGACATTTGAATTGTGTGTCAGACAGAAGACTATGTAGTGATTGAGAGGAATGAGTCTGAGATATCGTGGAGGAGTAATAATGATGCTAACAAGGATAATGTGCTTAGAAATTTTTGCTTATGTGAATGGTTTTCTTAGCTTATGTAAAGCTACCCACCTCATAATGGCACACTCACTACAGAACCAAACACTTTGAAATGTACTTTAACCTATCAATGATATCTAATATGAATTTGAATTTTTCAAACACTTGTGGAAGTTTTTGTATACACTGTGAAAATTCTGTCCAGAAAAATACCCAAACTTTCTTACAAGAAAATGCAAAATTAATGGGAGCAAATGACCCTCTTTTCCTAGCCAGTCCAAATCTTCACTAATGTGCTTCACTTCTACAAAGTGGCCAATTCATCAACTTCACATCAATCACTATTTGTAGCACTAAATGAGCAACAATAGTACAAGAATTATGGAAGAAAAATCCCCTTCTTTTCAAATATTATTTCCTTCAGTAACTCAAAACGTTTAATCCCTTAATTCATCGAGCTGAGGGCATAGAAATTGAAGCAGTAGCATTAGATGTGGAGGAACCAGTTGAGGTAGAGGTGTCAGCTGCCCTAGTCCTCAAGTTAGATTCAACAAATACAGGCATAGAAGGCCTAGTTTGCCCTAATGAATTCTTGCTTTTCAGTGAGGCCACTACTTCAGACATTGTTGGCCTTGCACCAGCTGATGCTTGAATGCAAAGCAAAGCAATCTCTATCACTTTCTTCACTTCTTCTGCCTCATACTCTGCAGGATCCAATTTCTTGTCAACCAACTCCAAATGCATGTTTTCCTCATACAGCTTCCATGCCTGTTAAAACAACACCGATTAATCAAAATTCATGTTAACACAACTTTTAAGGTAATATGGTAAAAGAATAAACTTATGTCAGAAGTCTCATGTCACGTCGATTAGAGATAATGTCAATTTACGGTATATAAGTATTTGTAAAACTCATCTTTCACTTTGAGATTGAATTAGACTTAAAGTTTACTTTTTAACATGATATCAGATGCATTGGTTAGAACAACCTCATGTGAAATTGCTTACCCTTTGAAGGAGGAATTCACCATTAGCATCTGCCCTCAGTTCACTATTCTTTTGGCCACTTACGATTTCTAGAAGTACAACACCAAAGCTGTAGGCATCAGCCTTCTCTGATAACTGACCATGGATTGCATACTCTGGTGCTGTGTATCCTCTGACATGTATATAATTTTTATAGCATGAGTAATGGAAGAATGTTTATTCTCACACATACCGTGAAATGGAAACATCAAAGAAACAAACATTTGGTCGGTCTTACAATGTTCCTGCAAATCTTGTGCTGAGATGAGATTGGTCCTCTGGTAGAAGTCTTGCCAACCCAAAATCAGCGATTCTTGGTTGCATTTCATCATCCAAGAGGATATTGCTAGTTTTTATATCCCTATGTATGATGCAAACGTGGAAATCCTCATGCAGATAAGCCAAACCCTTTGCTGTGCCTAAAATTATGTCATATCTTTGTTTCCAACTGAGGGGATCATTTCCTTCACCTGTTTTGAAAATTTTAGCAAACAGATTGAGTAAAGAGGGGAATATGTAGAAAACAGAGATTCACAAAACGATTCAATTAGGAGATTGGTGTGAGTTTTACCGAATAAGAATCTATCCAAGCTTTTATTTGCCATGTATTCATAAACAAGGATTCTTTCTTGGCCTTTGCTGCAACATCCAAGGAGTCGAACTAGATTCCTGTGATGAACATTGCTTATAAGCTTCACTTCACTTTCAAATTGATCATCGACCTTCCCGGATGGTCCTAAAATTAATTTCTTCACTGCAACTATCTTCCCATTTTTCAAAGTGCCCTGTTCCATGAATTGGTGATTTTAGCAACAGTTCTAAAAACTGATTTATCTCTGCCTCCAGAGAGGATAAACTTTGTCTCTTCTTAGTATTACCTTTCTCAGAATGAATCATGCTTGTTTTAAAACATGTGAATCAATAAAAATATATAAATTACCTTGTATACATCTCCAAAACCTCCTTCTCCTAATTTATTTTCATCACTGAAATTTTTTGTTGCAGCCTTCAAATCCTTATACCTGAAGGAAACTGGACCTTTCAAGTCTGTTGCTCCCAATATGTTACCTGACAAAGAAACGAAATTTGGAATATCTCAGTGAATAAATGGATCCAATTATTCATCATAGAAACAAAGAAATTATACACTCCACGTTAACCAAACTTATAAGAAATCATCAATTCAAAGATTGTCCAAATTGTCTTACCTCTTCGAACCTTCTTGGGTTTCTTGTACCATCTAAGCAATGCAACTAGTGCAAGGAGGATTACAATAAGAGCTACACCTCCAACAACCCCACCAATAATAGCCCCCTTTTTGCTTGAACTCCCTGCAAGATAAGAAGACAGTTAAAAAGGTGATACACTTCTTGATAGGTATTTCGATGACTCCAGAGACACAACACTAATAAAACAGGAGTCCAATTCACATATAGATTGAAATCACTTCTGATCCAAAACCTTAAAGACGGTATGAGTTTATAAGTTTATGAATCTTTATCTTTATATCATCAACTTTCTCATACGTCAACTCACACTTGATTTCCAAACACCAGTATCATTCATTAAACCTTGTATATCAAAATCAATGTAAAGAAATTATCCTTTAACTCTACCTTGTTGCAAGAAGGGTGTGATATCAATGGTCTGGTTATCAGAAAAAAAGGCTGTTTCTGAATATCTCATAAAACAGCCAGCATCAAAGGCTCTTCCCTCTGTATTAGGTAAACAAACATGAATGTTGTTGTATCCAACTGAGAGGCAATCCAGACAACCACTCTCTGAGACAGTTTCAGCACATTGTGCAATGGCATAGATTGCAGCACCAGCCACTTGTGTCTTGGTAGCTGCAAAGAAACCTGTGATTTTGGGAGTTGCAATTTGCAGATCCTTCAACACTTGCTGTGCAGTTGTGTTAAAATCAGTGGCTCCAACTGCTGTCTGATTTCCACAAATCATACTGTTCCCAGGCAAAGTTGTCTGGTCTAAGAAGCCAGCACTCTCATACCTTAACAAAACAGTTAAAATATGAAACATCAAAGTTAGTTATGACTCAATCTAACTCATTTTCTTGTCACCATTCTCAATCACTAGTATTTTCTGTTGACGTAATCATAGTTTTCTGTTGGGTTATATATTCTTTCATATGTTTTGGTTATATATGAGTTATCGTGGTTCTATATAGTTATATGACATTAGTCTTACACATATAAGACATTTGACACCATTTTTACCTCAAAATCTTAAGGTAACGGTGTTATAAATCTTTAATCTTATATGTATTTAACTTTATCTATTCTATTTAATGTGAAATTTTTGACTCATACTTGGACTATTCCAAACACTTTCTCGCATTTGGATTATTCCAAACGTTTTCTTAGACAATAAAAAAAAGAAAATTGGAACACTGTTTACACATTCAATGGTAGTACAAAACATGATTTCTTAATAGATTTCTTAAAAGCCTCATCGAGAAAAAGGAATTTCGTAAAAAATCATAATAGATGTTTGTGTTTAAAAACTTAATTGAGATGGAGCACTTTTCAGAATTAGAGAGGGAGTTGGTTTGGTGCCATTAAACATAAAATTAGAGGAAATAAGTGTAATTTCGTCTTAATAAATCACATCGGCAAAAACTTAACTACAATGTTATTAAAAAATAAAAATTAAAGTTTTAAAATACAAAATTAAAGAATTTCTATAAACATAAGATTAATTAAACTTTTATATTTTTAAAGAATTATGTTTAAAAATAAAAAGTAAAATATCATTTTCTTAAAAATATGATTTTTTTTATACTTTATCAGAAAAATTAGAATTTTGCGATAGTATATGTTTATAATATATTTTCAACATAGAACAATTAAATTAAAGATTTTTTTTCTTGTAAAAAATATTTTAGTGTTTATATTCTACAACCTTATTTTTAAAATTTTCGTAATTTTGATATTTAATGTTTAGTTAATAAATTATCTAAAACTTAAAGTGAGTTTAATTTTATTAGAAATATAAGAAAAACAAATATATATTTTTTAAATTGAAGAAAATATAAACGTTAATTAGTATAATTTTAGGAAATAGACAAGTGAAATTTCTTCTAGTAAATAAGAATAGAATCTCATATTTTCAACGTTATGTTATCTATGTTGCACTAGTTTAACAAGTGCACATCACCCTATATTGGTCAACTCATAGGCCAATAGCATTTTAACCAATGAATATACTGTATTCTATTTTATTGTATCGTATTATTTTTATGATTTAGTTTTGAAAAATAGTCATGCTTTAATGAAATTAACCAAAGATCATGCTAGGTCAACTCAATGATCTTGTGACCACTAATTAAACAATAGTAGTATTAAACCCCTAATTAATGGTTCAGATTAGAAGTAATATGCTGGAACAATATAGAAACAACAAATTATGTATTTAGGACAAGTATATAATGCCAAAACATTTAGTTCATTGACTACACTTGATTTATATAAATTATTGATTATATTTTAAAAGAAATTATAAGAGATATAGAAGTGCAAGTTTGACTTTAGAGGTGTCGATTTCATTATATAAATCTTATTCTTAATGTTTTTATCTCCATTTTGTGAAGTATATGCATCATATTATGCTTTATTGAAAATTGTTATTAATATTTCACGAGATTAGAAATGAGAAAAATAATAAGAAAATCTATGTTTGTTTTTCTGTTTACGTGTATATATTAGATGATTAAAGGTAAAAGAAAATAACATGAAAAACAAAAACATGTATACATACAACTGGTTTATGGTAGAGAGAGAAATGGATAAATAAGGGATATATAAGATAAAATAATGACGAAGGAAAGAAAGAAAAATAATATTATATCAATAAATAATATATAATTCGAATAAGATTAACCATTTTCTTGTTGTCAACTTATGCAAGCTAGGGACATAATGGGAATATGGTACTACTGTTAAATCATGTCATCACTCATTATTAATTATTAATAATGTTAAAAAGTCAACTAGCATTTATATTTTATATTTATTTACCCATTGGGAAAACTGTAACTAACACTCTCACATTTTTTTTCTTTCAAGAATAGTTAAATCATATTTATTAAAGTTTTTTATTTTATTAATTAAATTTTGGGAATACATTTTCTAACAAATTTGTTTGAACGCAAATCTCTATTAATGGACAAAATTAACAAAAATGCATTTTTGTATTAGTTGCTTTTATATTAATAAATTTCTCTATCGATTTTACAGTTTTGAATAAATTGCAATTAATAATAAAATGTGTTAAAATAAGCATATAAGAAAAAAGTATTATTGACACTTTAATTACATCCCAAACTATATACAATTATTTGGTAGATATTTTATTTACATTTGGGTGTGAACTCTAATTAAATTCAGACCACATAAACCTTTTTATCTCTTCATCTAGAATGCTGAACCACGACTCATGACTAAACCAATAAAAAATTCTTCACTACTTTAATTAAGGTCTTGTCAAATTATTTTTAAACTTTAGTCTCTTTACATTATTAACACAGTAGAATTAAATCTCCATGCCCCACCTGAATTCACAATTTGATAATTAATGCATGCAAGTTCATACATAACAACATGGATTCAATACCCAAAAAGTCCAACCATTGGAATTCCATCATAGACACGACAACTATGAAATCATTATATTTTCCAAAGAAATATCTATAGAATTTCTTCCACAGTATAATAATAATAAAAAAAAATGTTTTAATACATATATATAGATATAATAAAACAATATTTTTATAGAATAATAAGACTGCGATGAAGAAAGAAATAGTGATGCATATAGGTGGTGAAGGTGTACCTGAGGAAGCAACCGTCATAGATGACACGGGCACCGTTGGCCCCGGCGGAGCAGTTGCGGATTTGGGCGGCGGCGGCGGCGAAGCAGGCGGCGCAGTCGGTGGTAGAGAGGTAGTTTCTACATTGGAACATGGCATAGACAGGGTCTTGTCCTCTAGCTTCTTGAGCCGTGGCAAAGTGCTTGCTTTGGTTGGTAACTTGAACTCTGAGATCATCCAAAGTTGCGTTCAGATTTTGGTTGAAAGTGGACAAATCCGTGGCGTTGTATTGGCTACAACCCTTGTTCAGCAGAAGAATTTGAGGGTCTCCTATGGCACCCTCAAGGCTCCATAATAAGATGAACACAGTTAAGGGTAGGAGAGTACTGAGATGCACTTGCACCACCATGTTCGTCACCGAGGAAAACCAACACCACGACATGAACCCAGATATCATTATCCTTTTATGTATGAATTCAGAATGAAAAGGGTCCATTTCAAGAATAAAAAAGAAAAAGTTCTACGTGTTGATGTTGTTGGTGGGGACAAGACAGCATACACATCGTTGTCAGCGATTGCTGTTTTTTGGTACAGATTAATCGTTTTCTGAATGCCGTTTGCGAGGTTCCGTCTTCAAATACCCAATTAAACATAGTGCTCCCTCCAATGATGTTAAGAAATTCAGAAAATTTATGATATATATATATAATACTGAAAAAACCCATTTGACTTATAATATATGTCTCCGATTTAAGACGATCATAATCTATAAACAATATTTTTAACGATTAAAAATGTTTTTATCTCTTAAATTTCAGTAAATTTTAGAATTAGTCTATTTCAAAACTTTGAACCAATTTAGTTTTTTATCTTTCAAAATACATAAATTTAATCTTTTTAATCAAATTTTGTTAAGTTTAAGTGATGTTTTTCTATGCATTTCAGATTTATATTTGAGTTATTTATATTATTTGACATTTTTTCTTTAATATTAAGTCAAATATTATTATAAAACGTGATTAAAATATTAAATAAATTTAACAAAATTTGATTAAAAGATTAAATCCATGTATTTTAAAATATGAAAAACTAAATTAGTTTAAAATTTTAAAATAAACTAATTTTAAAATTGATCGAAAGTTAAATGAAAAAAACATATTTAACCTTCTTTTTAAATTATTGAGAAATGTTTAGGTTTTGGTTGTTTTATAAAATCAAACTTTATATATGATCAGACTTCGATTGTCTGAAACCGATTCGATCATTTAAAAGATGTCGTTTATTTATAATATTTTATTTAGTTTTGGTTTTGTGTAAAACTTAGTTTATGGGGTTCAATTTTTGTCTAAGGTTAATCAACTAGTTAAAAAAATATTGTTATTTCAATAAAAAATAATTATTAGTGCGACTTAAGTTTTAAAGATACATTTTCTATTTTTTTTATTTTTAAAAATTTGTTTGTGACTTTTTAAAGCATGTTAAAATAAGATGTTAAGTTGTTACAGAAGTTTTCTCCACGTGAGATTTGATAAGATTTAAAAATCCGTTTAGATGTACCCAAATTGATTAGGTGCCTGATCTACAGGACAAAGAATTCCTTTCAGACTTCGAAATATGATTGATTGTTAATTTTAAAGGTAAATAAATATCTGCACACGGCGGCGGGTGTTAATATATGGACTGCCCAGCTGAATCGTCACCTATGACGGTTCTCTTCTTTTTCTTTTACGTATGATTGGATAAAACAATTTAAAAATTTATTTATTTATTTGAAATAATTTTAGGGAAAATAATATGTTTGGATAATAAATTTTAAATTTTAAATTTTAAAAAATATTGTAAATAATTAAAATAGTATAATTTGAATTTTTTACAAAAAGAAGGAAAGAAACTGAATTTTCCTAAATTATGAAATTTTTAATTGGTTAGGACAAAAAAAATCCATAAATTCAAAAACTGAAGTCAAGTTGAGTAAAAGGTCGAGACGAATCGGTTCGGGTTGAAGATTGAACTAAGTCATATCAGGTCGAAGGTTAAGCCAAATGTCGAACCTGTCCAGTCCGGGCCAAAGGTTAAGTTGGGTCAGCCTGGCACGAAGGTTGAGTCAAGTCTATTCGGATTGAAGGTCGAGCAAGTTGATGCTGGTCGGTTTGGGCTGAAGGTTGAGACGAGTTGACCTTGGTCGAAGGTTGAGCTAGATTGGTTTGAACCGAATGTCAATTTGAAAAAGTCAAGTCAATTCAACCCGTGCAAAATGTGTTGGGTCGGTCTAGATTAAAGGTCGAGCTGGGTCAGCCCATGCCAAAGATCGAACATAGTTGGCATGTGTCGAAGGTCGAACCTAGTTAGTATGTGTCAAAGCTTGAACCTAGTTAGTATGTGTCGAAGGTCGAGCTTGATCAGTCTGGTTAATGGTCGAGCCTAGTCAACCTGAGTTGAAGGTCGAGTCGGGTTGAATTTTAGGCAGGGTCAAGCAAGATGAAGGTTAAGTTGAGTTGGCTCAGGCTGAAAGTCGAGATTGGATGGCCTATGTCGAAGGTTAAGCATGGTTGGACAAGGGTGAAGGTCGATCCTTGTTAGCACAGTTTGAAGGTAGAGCCCGGTCAGCCAATACTGAAGGTTGAGTCGAGTTGATCCGAATTGAAGTTTAAGTCGAGTCAGCTCGGATCAAAGGTCGAGTCGAGTTGGTTCGGGTTGGCTCACGTCATAAGTGGAGCCGGGTTGACCCAAACTAAAGGTTGAGTAATGTCAGCGTATACTGAAAGTCAGGTTAAGTCGACCCAAGGATAGCTGAGTTGACTCGTGAGTTGAACCTAGTCGACCCAAGATAAATATTCACAAATTAATTCGAAGTGAAAGTCAAGACAAATCGTCCTAAATTAAATATCGAAATAACTCAATTTGAACTCTAAAATAGATGGAGTTTAACTTAAAATAAATATTAAAATTATTTTATCCAAAAAAATTGAAATCAAAATATTTCAATTATTTTATTCAAACAAAAACAAATTGAAATCAAAATATTTCAATTATTTTATTTAAATAAAGTATATATAAAAATTAAAAACTTAATTGTAAATAATTTAAATATTAAATATTTTAATTTTTTTTAAATGTTGAAATTTCTCATTAAATATAAGGTTGGAGTATAGAGATACTGTTATCGGTGACAAAAAGACATATTATTTAATGTTATTTGCTCATGTGTATGACTAAAAGATAAATCTGTTTACACCATCTTTCTATACAGATAAATTATAGTAATTTTGCATAAATATTAATTTGAATATATTATTTTAATTTTGTAAAATTATTAACTAAGATTCAGCATTATATACACAAAAGATAATTAAATTATTGGAAAAGAAAAATTATAATTTTGTTAGTGAATAGGTATAAGTTCAATGAATACATCTTAATATATAACTTAAAAAAATTATTTATAATAATAATAATAATAATCTAATGTCAGATTAAATCTTAATTTTAATGTTTTAATTCTCAAGTCTATTAATTGATTGACTCAATATTTAATTTTCAAGGTTAATTGATTGATTTAGTGTTTATTTTGGATTATGTTAATTGATTAATTTAATGTCTACTTTGGATTATGTTAATTGATTAAACTTTCAAAAAAAAAAAGTTTGAATTATGTAACTTGAAAATTTAAAATAAAACAGCAACAACTGAATTTTTCTTTTCAAAAAATGAACCTCTATAACAATAACAGTGACGTAATAGGCGGTTAGGTAGTTTCAAGCAGCAACAGTAAGTCGATCTAAAGCACCAGAAACGGAGGAAGGAGCAGCGACAATAATGTAAGAACAAAAAATGATGAAGAAGAGAAAAAATAACATAAAATTATGAATGTAGAGAAGTACATTTTGGTCTCTTAACCACTATGTAGGTGCACATTAAAACTAGGGAAGTGTAGAAAGAAATAGCCTTTTATTCTGTAATTCCAGTTAAAAAAAAAAAAACAATGTCAACCCAACTAAAGTGTGTGAATATTTTTTTTAAGAAAACAACGTAATTACTTTTTGTACCTCTGTAAGTTACTTTATGCACCTTTCATTATATCTTCTTCGAATTGTTATCTGAAATTGGTATTAAAAATAATAATTATCATAATTATAGTAATAATTTTAATTGTGAAAGTAGTATTTCTGTTGGTGAAAATATTTCTTTCTTTAATTATTAATAGGTTACATATAAATTAATAAATTGGTTTCTGAATGTGGTATTGAATTCAATGTCCTAATTATCAGAAAAGTTATTCAACATCCATACCAATCATGTAATATTAAAAATAATTATATATTAATATATATTCCATTACTTGACCCATAAATATTAGATATACGGTTTCATAAATCTGATTAAAAAATATTATCCTGACAACATCTTCTAATTAAATTTAAAATTTTAATAAAAATAATTTGCCACGAGATTTTGTTAATAGTTTATAAACGACCCATGCCTTATATAATTTATACAAGTTATTTATATTATTTCTTTCTTAGAAATGTTAATTATTAAATTCAATTCATGTTTGGCCACTCCCTTTCAGACATGGACGGTTGGTAACAGCCTTCAAACTTCAAGTCAAAAATTGCATTCCCCTCACAAAATATAATGACATAATTATTATTTAAATTTACAAAGTGTGTTAAAACAATATAATTTGTCTTAAAATTAAATTTAAAAAAAAAAAACTGTTCCCACTCCCTAATTTAACTTGATCAAAATTATTAATATTATTTATGTAAGTATAATATAATACAATTACTATTCAAATTATGTTATTATTTTGTTAATTATTTTTTTAAAATATTAAAATTTTCAAATATTAAATAACAAGTCAATTTTTATATAAATTATTATAATTTTTTTTTAAATTACAAACTTAAGAAAAAAATGTTAAAATCTTGAACTAATGAACCTAATTTAATCTAAATCAATTATTAGTGATTTTGATCTAATGAAAAGAAAATAGTTAAAAACTGGCCTAATCTGATTCAAGAATTTTCAATTGGGTTTGGTTATAAGTTCACTACAATTTTTTTTTTTTCTTTTTATGCGTGTTGAAGATGAATGAAACAATCAAGAAAATTACTAATCATAGTTTGAAACTTTCTACAATCTTCCACATCACTAATCATAGTTTAATTTCATTATAATTTCTTTTTTTCATGACGTTACGCAATTAGTGCCTTTCCTTTTTCATTTCCTTTTTGTCCTCAAAATATAAAAAAGTATAATAGAAGATTCATTAAACATGCCTTTAACTCTTATTAACTATGATTAACTGAAAACCCCACAACACAAACATCACCACTAATTTAGAAGATGTGAATTAAGTTGGATGTTTCCTTGTTAGTGAGAAAAAAAAAAACCTAGTAGTGTTTGTCTCCTATCAACGAAACCTTTATCAGAGTGAAAAGATTAGAAAAGTACAAAACTCAATTATTCATGTTAATGTCACACAAACAACATAAAACCAAATAGTTAGAATGCAAAGATCACACTAATTTCTAAGCCAACAAAATCAGCGTATTCATGTCTCACACAGTCACGACAACTTTCTTCCCCGCCATGCTTGGTCTTACAATTTTCACACTTCAAAGGATTCTCAAAGTTCACTGTTTCAGTGCACACTTGGAAGGGATTTTCAACAACTTTAATGCTTTTATATTCTTTTTATTAAAAAATTCTCATAAACATTGCACTATTATATATATGCTTAAAAATGACAGTTGGAAGGGTTTGGTTTGAGTGACCCACAAACAAGACAAAGATCCTACATTTGACTTCTTTTCACCACACTCTCCCTCTTTGTTTTCTTAGGTGAGAAATAAAAGATTACACTACTACAAAATAATCTAATGTTTCTTTTATAGGTTTGTTTATTTCAATTCTTATTTAAATGAAAGGTTAGTTGTTTTTTGCTAGTTTTTTTTTTTTTTTAAATATTCAATGAATCTCAAATAGTTTTTAAGTTTATGTTATAAATTGATGATAACACTATTCAAACCTTAATAATATAATTATCAATGATACATGATGTTATAAATATTTAAGGTAATTGTCATGTATTATTTACACTACAATGTGAATATCATGTGTCATTTAAATTATTAAATTATTACATTATCCTTGTTCGAAATATGTTAACATCAATAAAAAAAAAAGAAACCACATTAATTTTTATCAGTAACAATAAAACTACATTAAAATAAAAGAAATGTGTGATTTAGTTAAATAATTCTGACAAAAATTGAGATGAAAATACTATTAAATTTAGAAAAAATAGTTTTTTTTTTTAAAGTGAATCTTAAGATCATTAATTGTACACAACCAATTTATAAAATAAAGTTATCTTTACTTATATATAAATATAATATATTTAATAAAGAAATGTATATTATTTGAAGTATTTGAACTAGTATATGTTAAAATTAAAAAATGTTGCTTTTTTATTTTAAATTATTAAGTAAGTTAATTTACTTTTAAGTAAGGTACATGATTAAATTAGAGCTAAAAAAATCACACTTTACAATATGTGCACATCATTCATTAACCATGCCAAAGAAAAAGTTAAATAATAATAATATACTCATGCTAAAAATAAAAAATATCCACTTACTTTTGTTGGATATCTCACACTATGTCAACAACTTTTTCTTTAAAAGTTTTTATTAACATTTTGTCATAATGGTGGACTTGTGGTGTTTACATTATAAGATAGTGTAATAATGTTCAACTATTTTTCCAATTGCAATCACTAATGTTCTACCCACCATAAAATCTTATAATCTTATAGAACTATATTTTGTAAATGGTGGAATTCATGGTGTAACTATTATTAATGTTAAACTCTTAATACCATTATTGTCATTGACTTTGTCCAAATTCAAGTTAGTTGATATTTTAAGGCTTGCAAGACAAAATAATACAAATATAGTATCTTTTTATTCTCTTCACACTATATATTCATCATTTATAATCTTTAGTTTTTTATGTGGAATGATTTAGTACATATTTGGCCATACAATCTATTTTTAGGAATGATTATATTTTTCTTAAAAATAAAAAATAATACTTATCAAAATAAGTCAGTTGAAAATCACATTAATACATTATTCATATAGTTCAATATTGTATTGAAATTTTTTTTTAGTCAATATTCAAATATGTTTACATGTGCATGGAATGGAATATATAACTTGTCATGCCTTTATTAGTAAATGAAGAAAGAGCATTATAAGAAGAAGATTTAACATCAATGAACTTTAAAAAAAATCAAAAATATTATATTTATTCAAATTTTAAATAGAGTTCTAATTTTTTTATTCATATATCTATTATTATTTGCCAATTTTTTTTATATAATAGATACTTTCAATTTATACTTAAATTTCTAACATTGTACATTAATTATTACATTAAAATTAAAATTACTATGTATTAAAAAAGATCTACATATTTTAGTATATATCTTTTGAAACATGTTAAGTATTGATTATGATACATGAACATTAATTATATTGACTAAAACACTCATTACTCTGCATCTATTTTCTTATTATATTATTTTAATGAGGTAAATTTAATATTTTATATTCATAAAACTTGGAAACTGAACAAGGTTTATTGCCAAAATAAGAAAGAATCATATTGTATGTCCGAGAAGTCATGTTTTTTTATTATTTCTAGAATATGCCTTCTCCGATGCAAAAGTAGTTTGGTGTGAACTCCATAAAAATATGATATAACATAACTGCTATTAACAGATTTATTTTATGATAATTGTGTTTGACTTATTTACATTATATGAACATTTATTCACAACACTAATAACCTATTTAAAACAAGACAAAGCTCTAAAATTAACCCTTGAGATAAAAGAAGTTCAATATTAACAAAAGATAAATAAACAATTTAATACATAATAAATTTGTAATAAAAAATATTTGTTTATATTTATTTGAGCATCTCAGATTTTTTAGGCTTAACAATTTTTCAAATAGTCTTTTTTATCTAGATAAAGTTTAATAGAAAATGCAAAGTTTTAGCTCAAATTCACGAGAAGTCAACCAATATAGACATTTAGTAAACAGAACCCATTTTAATCAAGAGTTTATACAAAAATAATTTAACCTTATCATGGTTGGAACTTCAACATTTAAAAAATCTATCTTATAGATTGTTCTGTATCAAAATTGAACATTTTAGTGTCAAATATAATCAAACATTCAACAATTACTCTTCATGATCAAACTCATGATCTATAATTGTATATAACAGGGTCCTTTGAGTGCATATTCTTCTTCATTACTCCACTTCTTGCAGCAAGCAATGTTGGCAACTGTTGGCATAAACTTATCAAGAGCAATTCAATCTTCCATTTTGAAAAGGTTTGGGAACACTATAATCTGGATATAATGTCATTGACAGCCACAACAATGTTCTCATAACACTGCCACACTTGTGGTCCATCTCTACCCCTTGCTGCATAATCTAACTGCAATGTTTTCACCATACATGAATGTTGTCAATTGATCACATTTACACACAAAAAAAGAACAATAAATTTAGTAAAGAAGTTATCTGACAGAGTTTCAACTCAAAATCAGAAAGTAAACTTGAATATCAAGTTTCAATTTACCAGATATAAGCTATTATGCTGGTTGTATAGTACAGTGCACACTACTTTCCCTGATTAATGAGCAAAAAGAAATTGATGATAAATCATCACTCAATATTTAAGTAAAAGTTATTGAATTTTTGACTAATCTGCAAAATGAAGAACTTCACTTCTCTTGCCTTCATCTTCCCTTTTTCCTGTGATTTGTCAATACTTTATACTTCCTTTTAATAGCATAATAATTTGTTCTAATCTTAACCATATATGAGTGTTGAATGGAGTCAAATCAAAGTACTCTACAAGCTATGATTCAAGAAAAAAAGAGAAACTAGACAATGAACACATATTTCTGAATCATTTATGGTTATGAAATTGAAAATGCACCTGAAGAGGGGCATGTTGTAACACTTACTCTAGTTACATTGTTGAAGAGAGTGAAATAAAGCTTCCTTAGTTCTGGCCTCTCAATTCCAGGCTTGCTCTGGATTATGATATATATGTCTTTCTTCAAAACTGCTGAGCACTGTCTCAGATACCTTTGTGCTTCTGTCCATGATTCTGACTCTAACAATTCTTTAACTTGTAACAAATCTTGTGCATGATTTCTCACACCAAGCAGTGCCTCTTCAGCTGTCATGTCAGGGGCTACAAATCTAATATCAAATGCATTTGCATCTTGTGTTCTAAAAATGTCTTCTCCACCCAAAATCAAGGGAGTTATGATTGCCAAAAATCCCACCCTTCTTCTACTGAATTTCAATGATAATTCCTTCTGCTGTAAATGCCGGAAAGAGTGTTTGAGTTTGACATAGCATGTGAATGTTGGAAACAAGTGCGACAAGTTTGGTTGCAAAATCAATGATCTTAACTCCATTGGAAAGGGAACTACCTCCTGAAAACATCCAAGTATTTATTACTTCACATGAATTGTTTTATTCCTTCCTAATTTATCTTCAGAAAGGCAACGTTGTATGATTTAGTACCATGTCTTTTTAATGATGAAAACAACATGTAACGAAGTAGGGTTGAATGAAGAAATAAAATTGACCCATAACAAATTGAATGCAAAGTTTGTTGATTTCATGAAGGAAGTTTGGAATGATGAACAGAAAATGGGAGAAAACAAAAATGGAAGTGATGAAATAGTAGAAAGTAGAAGCAGGTAAAGAGCCTTACCTTACCTTATCTAGATGAAAGATGAAGCGAAATTTGTATGGACGACCAATTTGCTTTTGCTTTGGGTGATGATAATCTCTTTGCTTTTAACTTTTTCTTCTACTTATTACCCTTCACATCCATTTGCGGAGCACGCGCTTGCACAGATATTTTAAAAATAAAAAACCAATATTTAATAAATAGTAAAAAATAACAATTATTTTATGGTACTAATATTTTTCTCTATATACTCCGTACTTCTGACAGTGACCGGTGAAGGATGGTGGCACATGCCTGCTGTCACATCACTCCAAACAATGGTTCAGATTTTTCACGTACGGAGGATCCAACGGCTGAGATGGTTTCATCCGCCCATAACACTCTAACATGAATTTTCTCTCTCCTACGCTTTCTCTCTCTACTGCAGCATGTCCAGCTTGGTCGGGACCCCCTTATATATGGCAAAGACTCTTCTTTTATTTTTCTCTCTCTGTCACTTTCTCTCTCCTCTCTCATCACACTCTCTCTATCTCTGCATTGGTTCAAAGCCAAAAAATCCTGACTTGGGTCTCCATCGAAAGTGATAGGCCACAAAAGAGAGCCTTTAGTTTCAACATCACACTTCATTCTCAGCTTTCATGGCGATCTCGGGGAACGTGCCACCGTTGCTGCAGGTTCACTCCAATTGGGTTTGCTTTCTGCTTTGAAATTTCCTAAAAAAGGAGCAAAATAAAAATTTTAAGAAAGGAAACTTTGTTGTTGTTGGAGTCTGCAGGGCTGGTTTTGCGTTCTGGAGTTCTAGAGTGGTTGTGAATTTGTTGGGATGTTGTGGTCTTTGGATTTGGGCTTTGTTTGATTGTTTTAAGATTGTTGGGTTTTATGTGCGCACGCTATGGAGTAGTGAGTGCATTGGCATCATGGTGGAGGAGGAGGGTGTTGTTGGGGAATGCTTGCTTATGCAATGGCTTGAAGCAAATTGAGGGTAGTGACTTTGAGCTAGGGTTTCATGTGTGATTGGTATACTAGTGTCTTTGTGTAAAAGAAAAAAATAAAAGAAGGTAAAGCTTGATGATATGAAGCTTTCAACATCAGGTTTGGGGCAGCAGGGACTTGAAGGTATCCATTCTATTCCAATTCTCTCTTTTTACCTTTTTATTATTTGTTAAATTGAGCTAACATTCTGTGCTCTTAGTGTGGCTTCTTGTCATACTTGTATATAAATGTAAGGTGTCCCTTTCATACCCCTTTTGTGTTGCTTGAACATGCTTGTGAGTTTTTTGTTTTCCTTTTCCCTTTTTGATAATTTGATTGATGTGTGAGTAATGATGGTTTGTAGGGGAGAAGAAGTGTCTGAATTCTGAGCTATGGCATGCATGCGCGGGGCCCCTGGTGTCCCTACCAACTGCAGGGACTCGTGTGGTTTACTTCCCTCAGGGTCATAGTGAGCAGGTTTTTGTTTCTTTTTTTTTGACTCTAGATTGCGTCAATTTGCATAATAAAGAAGAAATATAGTGTTTCATGTAAACTTGAATCGAAACCAATTCTAATGATTCTATAAATAGAAATTGAGATGGATATGTCAAATGTTGATTCCAGGTTGCTGCCACAACTAACAGAGAAATTGATGGACACATTCCCAATTACCCTAGCTTGCCACCCCAGTTAATTTGTCAACTGCACAATGTTACAATGCATGTGGGTATACTATGTTTTCCTTTTAGTTATGTATGTGATTGAGCTATGGCTGCCTACTGTTAAGAGTAAACTCAGTGAAGTGTACATGTGTTAATTTTCAGGCAGATGTTGAAACGGATGAAGTGTATGCTCAAATGACATTGCAGCCTTTGACTCCGGTATCCTGTTGTTCTTTGATGAGTTCAGTGTATGAGTTATGAACCTCTATGATTCTGCAACTGAGCTTTCTTTTTTAACTTTGGATGTAGCAAGAGCAGAAAGATACATTTCTTCCTATGGAATTGGGAATTCCCAGTAAGCAGCCATCAAATTATTTTTGCAAGACATTAACAGCCAGTGATACCAGTACACATGGAGGATTCTCTGTTCCTCGCCGTGCTGCTGAGAAAGTTTTCCCTCCACTGGTAAGGTTCATATTTTACATGTGTTTGGCTCTGGTTCGGTATTGATGCATTTATCTCATATATGTGCACCATACAGGATTTCTCACAGCAGCCACCAGCACAGGAACTGATTGCCAAGGATCTGCATGATGTTGAATGGAAATTTCGGCATATTTTTCGAGGTAGGATTCTAGTTCTTTATTGATTCAAGTGTATGATCTAGTTAGGGACTCTCTCATTAGACTTTGGGGCAAGGCACTTTAGTAGTCAGCACTCTCTTGAAGATCTTAATGATTTTTAATCTGAAAAGTCCTTATACTCTTTTTCAGTGTATTTTAAATAAGTTTTTGTATGTTGTAAACTGTAATGTGGTCCCTGATCTTGATTTTGTCAGGTCCCTACAAGCACTTAATTAGAAGTGTTTGAAATTACAATGACTCCTTTATAATTATAGAACTATAAGGGGGACCTATTCAAAACATTGTAAGAGTACAGGGAAGTACTAAAGATTAATGTAGCCTATCATAATGGCATAAGAGATGGGAAGCCAACTGTGTGTACTCGTGTTAGATATGTTTTGCTTACTACTTGCTAGATTTGTTTCTTCTGTATATTTCACAAATTTAACTGATGTGCATGCAAACCATCAACTGTATCAACACAACTTTATGACCATATCTCAATCCTCTACTTAGTATTTTAGTAATTGCTAGTTGTTCCATGCAAGAGAAAAATAGGCCAGTAAATGTAATGATCATTTTCGTTCAAACGATTCATTTTTTCATTTCCTTGATTTATTTTTTTCATGAATTTGCCTGTCTACCTTTTGGTTTGAGTTAAGCATTCTACTTTAACAGTAGCATTAAACTTTGTTGTTAAAATTGGAGATGCGAACTAGTGTCATTATTAAATTTACTACTTACACATGATCACAAGCTTACAATATGTTGCATTCATATTATTGCAGGACAGCCGAAACGGCACCTCCTTACTACAGGCTGGAGTATATTTGTTAGTGCCAAGAGACTCGTGGCTGGAGATTCTGTGCTTTTCATATGGTACTTTAACCTCTTTAAGCGATATTTTGTTGCCCCCTATAAAACTGGACATTGATTCTTTTTTTTTTCTTTTCCTATGTATTTTTACATTTAGGAATGAGAAGAATCAGCTTCTTTTGGGAATACGACGTGCCAATAGACCACAAACTGTAATGCCATCATCGGTTCTATCCAGTGACAGCATGCACATTGGACTTCTTGCCGCTGCTGCCCATGCTGCAGCGACCAATAGCTGTTTTACCGTGTTTTATAATCCGAGGTTCTGAATGTTGTTTAAGTTTGTACTCATGAAATTCTTTCTCAAGTAATTATAATGGTTTTTTAATAGTTACATCATTGGCAGGGCTAGTCCATCTGAGTTCGTCATACCACTTTCAAAATATATCAAAGCTGTGTACCATACACGTATTTCTGTTGGTATGCGTTTCAGGATGCTATTCGAGACTGAAGAATCAAGTGTCCGCAGGTACATATCAGTAGTTTCTATTTTTCTTTAAACAACCATAGTATTTTTGCTGTTGAAAATCTAGAGACATTTCTTGTGACTCTTAGACTAGTTAGTTGTATTTTCAGAGATAGACATACTTATGATACAGAATCTTTGCCTTTTAAATAAATGAAAATAGTAAAGCTTGCCTTTGCCTATAATGAGGTTGATATGTTGCATGTATATGATGGATGGATACAAGTTATAAAAGCTGTGTAGGAATTGATATGGTGAGCAATATCATATAGGTCTACTGCATAGTTGGCTAGCCCTTACTTAGAATGTGAGAGATAAAACTTTAGCAGCTGCAATCTGAAGAAATGATAATCCAAAATCCTGGGGTTTAATTTGAAGACAGTGGAGACCAGTGGAAAAATATTATCCTCTGGTAATGCTATGGTATACATTTGCTTCATTTACTTATCAATGTGTCATCTTTGTTTTTTAAGGTACATGGGTACAATAACTGGCATAAGTGATTTGGATTCTGTTCGGTGGCCGAATTCTCATTGGCGCTCTGTCAAGGTAAGGAAGAAAACGTAGCTCTCTAGTCAAAAGACTATTTAGCAATAATTACTGATTCACAATTATACTCCTTTGATAAATACATTGCATAAGGATGCAGTCATTTTAGATATCTGACCAGATTTAATTATAATATCTAACCCTGTTTCATATAATATAACTTGATATTTTATTCTTATCAAACCATAAGTTTTATGTAATACCGCCTCCATCGTTTTTGCAGCATTAGTTTCCCTTCATCTATCACCTCAAATAACCCTTCGTTGAATCAGAGCTTATGAAGTTTTGAATATTGAATTTAATATCTGTGTGGTTCCTCCTACTGTATCCCCCATTAAATGAAAGAAAAAAGAAGTATACTATCAATCATAGGCTTCTGTATGACTTTAACAAATGAATGTTCAATTAAGAAAGGGGTCAGTTGAAAGCTATGAACAACTTAATTTGTTTTTGAAAAGCCATTGTAGTATTGTCTTGCTTGATCACAGGGAAGGGAATTATAGACTCAAATCTAGTCTATTTCTCATTTTCTCTTATCATGTGTTTTTGCTCTGATTCCTTTTATTACTACTACTACTACTACTACTACTACTTCTACATAAATAAGGGAATGTTATGCATAAATGGTGATTTGTGATTGTACGAAAGATCAGTCTATGGCAATAGCATTTTAAAAGTATCAGTACTTGATTTCATTAGATGTTTTAAAATAATTGCTGTTGCTTGATCTTTGTTCTGCTGTGCTAGGTTGGTTGGGATGAATCAACAGCTGGGGAGAGACAACCACGAGTGTCTCTGTGGGAAATTGAGCCATTGACAACATTCCCTATGTATCCATCATTATTTCCCCTTAGACTGAAACGTCCATGGCATCCTGGCTCCTCATCTCTGCATGGTATTTTTATTCTCTCAATGCTTTATTTTTTTAAGATTTTGTTCTAACTACTACCCACTAGATTGTTAGTGAGATACGACTTGTTTTTTTAATGAAAGGAGATTTTATCGCCAAAAGGAGGGATGACAAGATTCATGAATAAGTATCCTCCCAAAACAGTGAAAAAATCCTTTTTTTGGACTTTGATGGGGCATGGATTGGCGTTAGACATTATGTAACTAGAAAATCTCAAATTTTACAAAAAAATGAAATTATTCCTAGTATCGTAAATATGGTGTTGTGGTCTCATTCATCCCTTATCTTACCTAGCAAATGACACGGTTGTTTTGAGCATCTACTTTTTGTGTCCTTTCTTTACTAAATCTTGTTACAGATGGTAGAGATGAAGCAAGTAATGGACTGATGTGGCTGAGGGGTGGACCTGTTGAACAAGGTCTCAATTCGCTAAATTTTCAAGGAGCTGGTATGTTGCCCTGGATGCAGCAGAGAATGGATCCCACTTTACTAGGAAGTGATCAGAATCAACAGTACCAAGCCATGTTGGCTGCTGGGTTGCAGAATCTAGGTAGTGGATATCTCATGAAGCAACAAATGATGAATTTTCAACAGCCTTTCCACTATCTTCAGCAATCAGGAAACAGCAATTCTCCTTTGCAACTTCAGCCGCAGCAATCAGTTCAACAATCTGTGTCTTCTAACATGCTGCAGCCACAACAAGCCCATGTACTGACAGAAAACCTCTCTCAGCACCTACTTCAGAAGCCACACAACAATCAAGAAGTCCAAGCACAACAGCAGCAGCATTCTTATCAAGAATCGCTCTTGATTCCAAGTGATCAGCTCCATCAGAGACAACACTCCGGCGTTCCTTCACCGTCGTATTCTAAACCAGATTTCTTGGATCCGAGCATGAAGTTCCCTGCTTCTGTTTCCCCCGGACAAAACATGCTTAGTTCACTTTGTCCTGAAGGAAGTGGAAATCTCTTGAATTTATCAAGGAGTGGTCCTTCCTTGCTGAGTGAACAGTTACCTCAACAGCAATGGACTCAAAAGTATGCACCTGTGCAGGTCAATGCTTATGGAAGCACTGTGTCGCAGACACAATATTCTGGAAAAGATTCTGCAATGGTGCTACCACATCTTAACTCAGATGCCCAAAATTCAACTCTATTTGGTGTCAATATCGATTCATCTGGCCTTCTTCTTCCCACCACAGTCCCTGGTTACAGCACCTCATCTGCGGATACTAATTCATCAACAATGCCACTAGGGGAGTCTGGTTTCCAGGGTTCTCTATTTGGTTGCATGCAAGATTCGTCAGAGTTGTTGCAAAGTGCAGGGCATGTTGACCCACAAAACCAAACTCAAACCTTTGTGAAGGTATGAATTTCAAGTACCCTTTGGCCTTTTCAAGTATGATTTTCTTATACTAAAACAAAGTTGTTTAATTTTATCATTCAACAGGTATACAAATCAGGGTCAGTTGGGCGCTCACTTGACATATCCCGGTTCAGCAGCTATCATGAACTGCGTGAGGAATTGGCTCAGATGTTTGGAATTGAGGGAAAGTTGGAAGACCCTCCTAGATCAGGCTGGCAGCTTGTGTTCGTCGACAGGGAGAACGATGTTCTTCTCCTTGGCGACGATCCGTGGGAGTAAGTACCAGATTCAATTGTTCTACTTTTTACTCAATGAGCTAGCATTGTGATTGACATGTTTCATCCCTTATTTCTTCAATGGTCTGTGTTTTACATCTTGCAGATCATTCGTGAATAATGTTTGGTATATCAAAATACTTTCACCTGAAGACATTCAGAAAATGGGGGAACAAGCAGTGGAATCCCTTGCTCTAGGTTCAGGACAGAGGCTCAATGGCACTGGTGCTGAGTCTCAGGACATTGTTTCTGGACCACCATCAATTGGCTCACTTGAATACTGAGATAATTGAAACATGTATTCCTCTAGGCTCCATGGTCTAGAGAATTTCTGTGCATGTTTTATTGCTTTGGTTCTTGTGTAGGATCAGTTCCCCCATTTCACCACCTTTTATTGTTTCTATCAGCATTGAAGAAAATATATATATTTATGATGAAAAAACTTAGGACATGCTTGTGTGCCAATTTGAACATGGGGCACTGCAAGCTAGAGTTAGTGTTGCTGCTATTTTAGCATAATATTTGATTAAACTTTTGCATGAACTAATGTACTCTAGATAGGAAACTAGAGAAAGCTGTTTATGCTTGAACTGTCTCTGTATTCTACAATGGCATTTGTATGAGTAGTATTTTACTATGTTGTCGTCAAAATCATCACCTACCTTGTACCATTGAGATGTCTCTGAAATGTTACTATGTTGTTGCAACATAATGTTTTTGCAGGGTTTAGTTTCTTACAAATATTTGAACCTTTTAATCTTTTTTTTCTTCTAAATAGTTACTCTCTACGCAATACTTACTGGCTATATTTTATCGATGGATTTGTGATAAAATGTAAAAACTAAATGTTTTTCTGTATTCGGGTTTGGATTATGGCCGATCGCAATTTCTGGGTACTAAAGTTTTTGTGCGAAAGTTAGTGCTTATGATGACTGATAGGAAGTTGTTAACAGGAAATTAAACAAAACAGTAATGTTAAAGAGGAAACAGGTGAATGCAAGAGTAAATTATGAACATTTTTTAAGTTCTGCAATTCAAGAAAACTTTTTTTTTTTTAATCTTCATACTTATCTCTCCATTAATTACTTTAAAACATCAAACTAATTTCTTTTTTTCTTTTATTTTTCGTTAACATTAAATGTATGGAAAAATATTGCAATGGGAATCCTTGTAAAGAAAGTTACTATTGTAAATATGGAAAAATATGAAATAGCTTAACAACATCTTATAAGTGATTATTAGTGTTGTAAAGACCCAGTTAATGTGTTTAAAAGCAGAAATAATTTAAATGAAATTAAGTTTAAATAGTTAATTTTGTTTTTATTTATAAGCTATTGAAATAATAAAATTTTTATATTTCATCTCTTTTAAATCACTTTTACCCTTAAACATATCAATTAGCTTCTTACAAATCTTACTGTAAAATTTTAAATAAAAAATAATTTAACAAAACCTTAGAAAGTTATGCAACTTACCCCTTTACTTTTTCTTTATTATAAGACTAAATCATGGTTTGTATTAATTTATCACCTTTCTGTTGAGAAAAATTTAATTCATAAGAATCATTAAAATTGAAATAACAATATAATATTACTATTTCACTTTAAGAAAAAAAAATAGTTTTAATTTATAATAATTTGTTTACCATTTTGAAGAGTAAGTGACATGAATTTTATTTCCTTCATCCGTTAATAGATGACTTAAAATGAATAAAAATACAAGTATTGATTTGATGAGAAGAAAGAAAAAATGGAATAGAAATTAAAACCCAGAAAAAATAATATCAGAATCTTTTGATTTCAAGGGTTCCGTTGTAGTCTAGTTGGTCAGGATACTCGGCTCTCACCCGAGAGACCCGGGTTCAAGTCCCGGCAACGGAAGTTTATTTTACTTTTTAATCAAAAGATCGTGGTTTGCTTCGGCTCAAAGGCTCAGAAATACTTAAAACCAAAGAGAGACACTACATTTCCACTCAAGATAGAAAAAGTAAAACATATATATTCGACAATAACTACATAAGCAGCATAATAATTTATGAATCACTCAATCAATTACGGATATCTTTCACTCTTTTATTAAAAAAGTTAGTTTTACTCAGTTTAGTATAATCCAAATAACTTTACTTTTCACTCTAGTACTCCTATCTTTTGATTTCTTTTCCTCTTTCCGCTTTACCACTTTAATTCCAAGTCTGGCAGAAATCCATAGATTACAAACACACACACACCTTACAAACCCAATATTTCACTGGTTTTCTATTTGTTGGAAAGGACAGAGTAACAATAACATTACACAAGGCTGCAGTTTTCCTCTTTACAAAACTAAAAACAATATTGCTTGCATTATTCTCAAAATGCTGATATTGACACAAACTATTAAGCAAAACTGGATACATGCAAGGCAAAAATACTGCCACAATTATTCTCAATTCCTTCTTAGTAATCATTATCAAATTGTAATCTGACTGGGCCCAAATACTTCCACTATGTTGACAGAACGAAATATTAACTTAAGCCCCCAATGAGCAAATTCTCCGAGTCAATTGATTCAGAAAATTCAATTAGTTTAGCACTAACAAGAGCCAACACTCACAAAATACATTAGAATTTACAAACTCCATGATTTCAACAATACTATTACAGAAATACAAAATCACAGATCATTCCATGGATGCAAAATGATGCAGAAGAAGCTCACGGAGGAAAACAAGAACAACCCAATTGAGAACAGTAACCAATGCACCCTTTTAACTCAAGAATATTATACCAGATCAGACCAAAACCTCTACACAGAATTAAACCCTTTCCCTCAGACAAGTAACACTATTATCGCTTAGTCATCCAAAATCACATTGAAACACCATTAGAGCGCGTTGAGTCATTCTAAATCACACTAACTCAACAATGTTATACCATAGCACATTAAACTCAGATTTTAACCCCTTTCCCCAGATTTCACGACAAAACCAATCACAAAAATAACCATTTTCATTCATAATCAATTATAGAAAAGCTGGCCATGAGTGAATTATGCAAACATCCACCCAGAGACACCCAAAATTGAGATCAGTAATCACAAATCAGCAGAACCTGCATAAAAGATAATGATGAAAAGCAACGCTTCCAAATAAAACCCGTGAGTAAATACATAAATACTACTATATATGACGACTAGTTCCATATCCAAGGCAATGATTAACGCCATAAACACCACGGTTCGCCAGTTAGAAATAAAATAACGCAAATACACCAAATTCAAAAGTAAACATGTAACATAGAAGAAGCAGACACAAATACATGGCCAAAGTTCGCACCATTCGACACTTTCTCTGTTCAATTCACCTATAATTATTAACAACCAACATCAACCACACGGTTACCCAGAGATATCCCCAATCTCGACATTAGGGGTTTTTATACTGAGCCTTTGGCAGGGGTTGGAGCGGCGGCAACGGTCTCCGGGGCCGGAATCTTGACGTATCCTAACTTTTTGGGGCTCTCGATCTCTTCATCTGAGGAGAAGTCGTCGTAGGCCGCAGCGTGGTGGCGCATGGGGAAAACAGACCAGACGAGGTACATGGTAGCGGCGGTGAGGGCTCCGCAGCCTACACCGAAGAGGAGCGCGAGGGCGACGCTGAGGATGTCCTTGGTGCGGTCGCGGAGGGAGGAGAAGTCGTAGGCGGAGGCAAACCCTAGAGGGGCGCGTGGGTTGACGCGCTCCTGCTGTGGGAGCGCGTGGGGGAAGAAAACGTCGTAGGAAGAAGGTTTGTCGGTGATGAAGACAGGGGTGAAGGATCGGATCTCGGTGATGGTGGCGAAGGTGTTGGAGTTAGGGTTGCGGAAGGAGTAGGAGGAGATTATGAAGGTCCTGCAAGGACGCGCCGTCACGGAGGTGGCGGAGAGGGTGAGGATGACGGCGGCAACGAAAACGACGGCGATCGCGACACGGGCCATGAGGGACGAAAATTTGAAATTGGAAGAGAAAATGGGAAGAGATATTGGTGTGACGGAGAAGAAAGAATTGAGGAATGGGAAAAGATAAGAAATAATCGAAAAACGAAGGACGAAGGTGGAATGGTGTGAGTTTCCTAATGGTGTAGGTTCCAATAACAAGTCAAATACTAATTATTTACACATTAATTTACCCTTTTTGAAATAAAAAAAATGCTTTGATTCTTTTCAATTTTAATAAAATTTAATTGACCAACTCGTAAAAAATAGAAATATAGTTAACTTATTCAATAATATTAAGCATTTTTTGTAAATATATACGAGGATAAATTACCTGTTCTCAAAGTAATTTATATTTTTTATTATTATTACCATTTGTTCCTTGAAATTTAAATAATTAAGATTAATTATTTTAAAAAATTAAATATTTATAAAAGATTGGAAGAAGTAAGAGAAAAGATTATGAAGATTTTCATGGCTGTTTGTTTGGAGTGAGGATAAAAAGAAGAGGAAAACGGTGGACAATTGGGAAAAAAATTCATGAATTGGGACGAAAAAAATGGAAGATATTTTGGGTGTTGGACAAGAAGAAGAAGAAAAAAAAAATAGTAGATTCCAATGACAAACTAATGGTACTTAATCTACGCAATTTGATGTGTTGATAGAGAGTAAAGAATTAAAAATTGATAAAAACAAGGAAATATATAGTGAATAAAGATAAAAATGTTAGATTTAATGATTTTGTTTGATTGATGGAAGAGAAATAGATGTTGAAAAAGAATAAATAATATAAATTAGGAGAAAGATAGAGAGAGAAATATATATATATATATATATATATATATATATATATATATATATATATATATATTAATGAAGTGGGTTAGTGTTTTATAAGATTTTTCATGATAAAGTGGTAGACACTTCAACATTACAAGACCCACAACCATGTGTAAATTTCAATGCATTTATCTTAATGCTTGGTCTCGTACAATGAGATATTTTGAATAGCTTGATCATCGTATCTTCAACTAAACACCAAATTTAGAAGCTCAATGTATTCCTAATATCATGGTTAATTAAGTCAGTTAGACAATTAATTAAAAGGAAATTATTTTGTTATAATACACAGAAAAATACGTTATATGTATGATTTGTAATAAAATATTTCTTCTTGGTTAACTAGCTTAATTTATTACAACAGGGTTTATGATAAAAACTCATCAAAATTTGATTTTGTTTTTTATTTCAATATCTCATAATTAAATTTGTAACATAATTATCATATAATATGTTATTATTACTATATTTTAAAGTTTTACTAGATAGTTGTTTAGAAAATAATTTTTAAAATTAACTTAGCGTTATGTGTGAGGAATAAAGTATATTTTAGTAATACTTATGCCACAAAAGATAGTATTTATGCCATAATCATCGTAAGTCTTTTACTATAATTAACGATATATTAAACAAATATATTTTTAATCTAAACAAAGTAATACTACATATCCATCAAACTTATCATGCTTTTGTCTATAGATTCTTATTTATTTATTTTTAACTTATTTTAATATTGTATATCCTTTCGTTAACTATAAGAAGCTCTAATCTATACTCATTGACGTTAAATATTAATAAAATATGGAAAGGAGGTGGTGAATGTCAAATTGAAGAAAGTGAAACGAAGGTGTTGAAGCAAAGTACAGAGTTCAATATATATATATATACGTTCATTTCATTCCTTTCTTATTCTACCTAGCTTCAGAAAATACACACAAAAGATCTGAATCTGATAATCTAGTTAAAAATTAAATAAAAACAGTGATCAAATATTAGTGACGAGTTCGTCACTAATATTTGCATCACTGTCTCTAGTTTTGATTTTTCTTTTACATACTCAGTAATCAATAAGGGAAAATGGGAGTGTTTTCCAATAAGATTGACAGAGAACAGTTGAAACCAGGCGATCACATTTACTCTTGGAGGCAGGCATACATCATTGCCCATCACGGTCTTCTCTTTTCTCTTACTCTTCTTCTTCTCTGATCTTACACTCATTCGTTTCTGCATGTAAAGAATTGTTCTTGTTTTCTTAACAATGGAAAAAAAAAAGTGTTTTTAAGACACTGGTTAAAGATGTTTTTACAGGAATTCATATGAATGTATCAAGTGACATCCTTAAATTTGAGGTGTTTGTCAAGTTATAAACTATGCATGTTAGTAAAAGTTGCATGTTAAGTTGGTAAGATTGCAGGAATATATGTTGGAATGGGAATGGCGATCCACTTAACAAGAGGAGCAGCACAAGAAACAGGAACAGGAACAGTCTTGAACCGATTTCATCGTACTACACCATGCCCTAGATGTGGTTACCAAACAAAGACCGAGGGAGTCACGAGAACCTGCTTGGAGTGTTTTCTTTATGGTGGATATCTATACTTGTTTGAGTATGGTGTCTCATCTGCATTTTTTCTAGCCAAAGCTAGAGGAGGAACATGTACCACTGCATCTTCTGATCCAACCGAGGCTGTTCTTCGCCGTGCTTGGTTTCTTCTCAAGACTGGTTTTGGTGGCTACCATTTGTTCAAGAATAACTGCGAAGACTTTGCAATGTACTGCAAAACAGGCTTGCTTGTAGCCACAAACATCAGCGTAGGGCAAAGTGGACAAGCATCATCTCTATTAGCTGCTGCTGGTGCCTTAGTTTCTTCAGCACTTGTGTTTATGAACACTAGCTTCTGTGGTCTTGCTTTGGTTGGATGTGGCATGTATTGTGTTAGCAGATATGTTTCTGATATTGGAGTACGCTGTGATATAACCAAAGTTTCCGCAGAGAGGATTCATGAGGTGGCCAAAGAAGATTGGAACCAAGAGATTGCTGCATGGTTTGGAGAAGTTATTGCATGGTGTAGATTGTGTGGTCTAAATCAATATTTACATAATATGTAATCACAGGTAAAAGTAATAGTATATCACATAGAGATTGGTTAAAAGATCACAGGATGTTGGACAAGGTAATAACCAGGTTAAAAACAACTCTGTTGTGTATGGCTTTTAAGTTTGGTTTTTGTTCTAAAATATTTTCACCCTTGAAAGAGTTTTTATGGAAGATATTTGGATTCTGGAATTGACATTTGATTGCTATGAGTTGTTTTTAACTTATTACAACGGGATTTGTGATGAAACTTGATTATGATGATGATGATGAAATAGAGAAAATGAATTGCTTGAAAAGAATGCAAAGTTATCCTTCTGACATCCAGAGGAGGCAGAAAATGAGGCCAACGTAGAGAAAACTAATAAACAGTGACGAAAATTATCTTGCAACAAAGAATTTCAAATATTAACATGTTAGTAAAGTCAATGTTTATGTTTATAGTGAAAGCAATCGAAAGTTGTTAATAATATATCGATTTCTGACATAAATGAATAAAGAAGAACCCGTAACATGTTGTTGTCATAATAACAAGTAATAATACATGTTTTAATTTAACTAGTACAATAAGAAACAATTTGTCATTGCAAAAAATATATATGATTTATTTCAAATATTAAAAATTGGATAAAAGTGTATGGGAGATATTGGAACTTATAATAAATAATAAAAATAAAGTTTAAACAGAAAGTAACATAATAAAAGTACAGTAATACCCAGATTTTTGGTGTATAACCCCTGTTATTAATTCTAGCTTCTTAAAAAAAATGTATAATATTTCAACAGTTGCTAAGCTGGAAACTAGACAAAATACAAGTAGATTAAAATAATTAATTTTCTTAGTCTCAAAATGATGCAAATATATTAAAATATCGATATTTAATAACTTTAATGAATAAAATAATATGTTTTAGAAATTGAATTGACATATATTTATCATTTCAAAAAATCACCTATGAGGCTCGACTCACCATGGACAACCTTAGGTAAATAGTAAACTTACTATTTTTCAAATAAATTATAAAATATTTACAAATAGTATCATAAATTTAATTTATCTTTTAGAAATATTTATACGTAACATTTATCGTAATTTTAAAAAATCAAATAATAATATATTATCAGTAGTTTAATGAGTGTATTCACTTTATTAGAAAATGAGTTAACATATATATATATATATATATATATATATATATATATATATATATTGCGTAGACATAAAATAACAATCAAATAGTTCTTGATGTATGCACAAAAAATAATTTTCTTTTTCTAGTGAGGAAAATGAGTAATGATATATAGACAGTTCAATTTATTAACACTTATTATAGGTTTGATTTTTCTCTCTATTTCTCTCTTCTCATCACATCATAACCTATATATAATCCAATCATTTTTATTCTTCCTCTAAGTGTATATTAAGTGCAACTCTTTTGTGTCCATAAATCATTTTTCGAGAAAAAAATATAGATAGATGTGAAAGACCAATGAACATTAATAACTATAGAGTGTAGGTGTAGAAGCCAAGGAGTCGGTTCCTTGGGTTGGAATGCAAGAACCTGATTCTTATGCATATTTATTATCCCTTCATTCCCTTCTTCTCCCATCTGTTTTTTTTTTTCCCATTCTTCACCTCTACAAAGAGCACACACATTATTCTGATAACCTAGTTGTTGTTGGCATGCTTTGTTAACCAGTAATCTGAGGGAAATGGGAGTGCTTTCCAATAAGATTCACAGGGTTCAATTGAAACCAGGAGATCACATTTACACTTGGAGGCAGGCTTATATCTATGCCCATCATGGTTATCTCTTTTCTCCTTGGTGCTCTTGAATACTTCTGTCTTATGCATTTTAAGAGAATTCAAAAGAAGAGATCATGCAGAACAATTTTAGAATTACCTGGCACTCTTCCTTATTATGTATTTTTTTCATACCTTTTAAATTGAAAACCTATTTCTGTCAAATTATAAACGATGGATGTTATGTTGTCACTGAATTTGTAAAATTTCAGGAATATATGTTGGTGAGGGAATGGTGATCCACTTCACCAGTGGATCAGGCCAAGAAACTAGAAAAGGGGCAATCTTGGACCCTCTTCTTATAAGTTCACCACCCCTTCATAATACTTGTGATATTTTATGTCCTAGATGTGGTGACCAAAAAACTGCTGGTGTCATCGGTTCCTGCTTAGATTGTTTTCTCTCTGGTGATGATCTATACTTATTTGAATATGGTGTGCCACCTGCACTTTTTCTGGCCAAAGCTAGAGGAGGCACTTGTACCATTGCATCTTCTGATCCTGCTGAAGATGTTCTTCGCCGTGCTTTGTTTCTTCTTGAGAATGGATTTGGTGGCTACCATGTGTTCAAGAATAACTGTGAAGACTTTGCAATTTACTGCAAGACAGGTTTGCTTGTTAACACAAACATCAGTGTTGGGCGGAGTGGACAAGCAGCATCTTGCTTGGCTGCTGCTAGTGCTGTAGTTTCTTCACCACTGAGTTTGATGATCCCTGGCTTTGGTGTTCTTGCATTGGTAGGAGGTGGCATGTATTGTGTTAGCAGATATGTTTCTGATGTTGGAGTACGCAGTGATGTAACTAAAGTTCCAGTGGAGATGATAGCTGAATTAGGCAAGGAAGATTGACTGTAGTGTAGATAGAGGTTCATACAAAACTGTGGTGTATGATGCTTAGTTTGATTTATGTTATGAATATTTACTGGTTAAAAAGTATTTGTTAACTTGTCTATTCAGGAATGATTTGTTTATTGGATGCCAGGAAGAATTAGAAAATGATATATATTGTTTCTCTTGTCTTAGTCGCATTAGTATGAAGTATTTGCATTTGACAGTCTCAGAATCTGGCTGCTGAAGTATTTGTTGTCTTTTGGTAAAAGGAGTCATGACAATTAATAACTTCTATTGTTTGCTTTTAAAATGAAAAATAGCATCAAAACCTCCTCAAACACAGATTGAAATAACCTTGCTTGTGTCACTTGTTCATATGAGGAGAGGAATGGGGTAGAAAATGAGGTCAGTTGATATTATTTCGTAGCAGAGGAGTGCTCTTGCTTCGTCAGGATAGATAGACTGATAGACAACATTTTTATTTGCCTCTTCAACTTGGATAAACAAACAAATGGAAATGGGAACTTCTAACAAATCTTCTTTGTGTTAGGGAGACAATTTTTATAATGAATACATTATAGATTAAGTTTTTAATAGAAGAAATAGTTAACATAAACTTACAGGCAAGATTTAATGGTTAACATAATCTCCTTATGTTTTATTTATTTAAGAAACTCAGATCCAGATTTAAACCAATCAATTAAAAGCAGCATAAATAAATAAATATGATCTCTATTGGTTCGATTTCCTACCCTAAAAATAACAAGTAATCTTTCAAATTCCACTTTAGAAGAAATAAGAAAACGATGAAACTGATACGTTGAAGCGACAGAACAAATTCCAAGATATGTCACCTAATCAAAGATAAGAAGGATTAAGGAACATATGAACTAAACCGTAAACCAGATTTGAGATAGTTGAGCACAGCACTTCCATCCTAAGCTACTGGAAGGAGATATCGAATGAAAAAGAAATGAGATATAAAGAGACAGCAATATAAAAGCAAATCTTTATACTTGACTTCGCTATAGCTAACTGGAACATAAAATTGTACAAACTTTTTAGTCTCACATGTTTTACATACAAAGTTACATTTAGATATAAATACAAAAGGGAAATCCACAAATCACTGCATGGCGTACTAAGAATACCTCTATGGACAAAGACATCCAACCAGACCAAACATCATGAACTCATCTAAAAAGGCCAAAATTCTGGTCCACCAGGCTTCTTTACAAACAATTGATTGTATTCAGGCCTTGATGTCTGCAATTCAAGCAAACAGTTCTTGTTAGAAATTATAACTCACTCCCAAAAGCTCAGAATATGTGATCTATGGAAAAATGGAGTTCAGATGGAGAAAAATGCCATGCTGCCAATCATATAAAAATGCATTCAGCTAACTAGCCTAGTTAAAAGCACTTGTTCAATAAACTATCATCACATAAGAACTTATATCTTAAATTTGACCATAAAACTTGTTGGAATAAGCTTAAAAGAGAAATTTCGATAATAAACTTGTTAAAACAAGCTAAACGCAATTTTACAAGCTCAGATAAATTCTACAAATCTCTTCCACGTATGTGCATCTATTCAGAGAAACCTCCATGCATAAGTACGAAGGAAAATAACCTTTTTATTTCATGTATCAAGGAGGCAACACCAATATGGTAAAAATTTAGTCATATAGTTCATTCACGAGAATTAAAGTTAATTAATTAAAAAAAAAAAAATCAATAACAGGGTCCGCATAGTTCCCAATACATTGATCGCTAATAATGCATAGAAATTTAATTTGAAGCAAAATTGAGATCCAAAGGTCAAAATTTGAGCCTGATTTTAATTACAGGGTAAAAACTATGAATCTGCAGACAATTTAACCACATAGAAAATAACGAGAATTTGAGGAAATTGCACAAATGGGTGGTGAGAAAACAGAGAGAAGGTACTCACGATGTCTTTGAAAAGAAGATAAGCAATGAAGAAGAAAAGAAAGAAAAGGATCTCAAACTCCGCGTGTCTCACGAAGGCGAAGACCGCCACAATCGCCCGAGTCAACAACGACTCGTTCCGATTCTCGCCTCGCCTCGCCATCGCTGTTCTCTCTCACACTTTCTAAACACAACACACTCTCTCTCTCTCTCTCTTGCAAAGAACCATAAAAATGGAAATGTTTCTCTTCAAACGGATCCGGGTCGGGTACCAATTCTTCCTGGACCGGCCCAGAAAGCCTATATGTCGTTCGGCCCAGAACGACATAGCCTTTCGCGTTTTGTTCTTCGTCAATTCTTCCACCTTTCTTCTCTACACCGCCATTCACCATCCACGCGTTTTGTGACCTTAAAAGTATAACCTTTATTTTGATAATTGAAATTAGAGTCTGAATTCTCATATATTTATTTCCACAAACTCAATTCTTTAGATTGATTGTAGGAAACTGGGCATTAGGTAAAGTCTTCTGATAATGTTGTAAAGTGACGAAATCTTCATCTCGTGTTCATATATGTAATAGATTCCATATTGATTATGAATTGCATATGAATTTTGCATTTTCAATTTATATTGTCACTAATTATATTCTATCTATGTGTATGTAAGATGAGTTAATGTGCATAACATAACTGCTTCTACTAATATTGCATTTGACTTTTGTTTGAGATGATATGGCAAGTTTCTGCAATTAATTGTTGGAATGGAAAGGGGTTTGAGATTCTCAATCTTCTACACATTTTGATCTCAACGAATTCTAAGACATCCCTCAATATATATGCTTAGGAAAAGGGCATTGTTTTTCCTTATTTTTATTCATTAGAATTAATATTTGATGAACGTTCTTCCACTGAACATATTTAATTGAATGCAGGACTTGATTTATTTTGTATGGTATTGGAAAGACAAATGGCCTTGTTCAGAAGATATGTTGCTGCTAGTGCTGTTGCATTGTTTGTCTTCTTGCTGTTCTTGTTGGCTTGCAACCTTAACATGGCTTCGGCTTCCTCCGGTGGCGTGATGGGAGGGAGTTTCTTCGATTCTGGTTCAGATTCAGATTCTTCGTCCTCAGAATTTTACACTAGGGATTCAGAATCATACAGAATGATGCATCATCGTAATAATGACGCGTCTTCTCATGACACTGAGCATGCAGAGGGAGGTCACGCTGGAGTGCCCTTCTTGTTTCTATTCTTCATGTTGGCTATGTTTTTGTTTGGATTCTATAAAAACAAAAATGGAAATTCAGTTACTGTGCTCAAGCTTCAGGTTTGTAACTTGAGCTGCTCTGATCCCTCTTCAACTACTTCCAATGACTAATAATGAATTTTATGCTGAGCATGTAGAAATGTTTGACGGAATTTAGATTTAGGATAATGCTTGTTTTTATGTTATCACTTACTAGCTTGATATTTTTGGTTTGAACTGATATTGTTATGAAGTTTGAGAGTGCATGCATTATGACAGTCATTGGTCCTTCCATTTTCCGTTTTGAGTTTATTTTTAGTTTTGTTTTGCTGTCTTGTGTAAGGTTGCAATGTCGGGTGGGAAGGGAAGCTCAATACAAAGGGATCTAACTAGGATTGCAGAAACTGCAGATACATCATCTCGGGATGGATTGAAATATCTATTGACAGGTAGTTCCATGGATTGCTTGTTACAATTTTCTTGTCATGATCTTGTGAGATATTATTTATATGGCATTATTGAACCTGCGTGAAAATAGGTAGTGTTATGTTTTTTTACCAGTTGGTGATGGTGGGAGGGTCCATTGTTCTTGAGTCATCCTCCTTAGCCATAGTTACTTCTTGCACGTCCAAGAAGCAAATCACCTCAGTGTATAGCTATTCATAAAATAATGTAGAAACTACTGTGATTAGAATGAGTGAAAAACATGTACATGAATATGACTGAGAGGTGAGTAAGGTGCTCTTGTGCACCTAGGAAATGCCTTTTGTGATGTTAGTGAGCACCTAGGAAGTTTCCTGTCTGTAATTCTGCAAACTATGGTTATAATTACAATCTAGTGTCAAAGTTCTTGAGGCTGTGTTTTTTATATTTTGTTCTATGTTTTGGCTAACATTGAACATTTCATTATCTATAAAAAATGCTCTGTATTTGATGTTCTTAGTATTTAACTTGTGACAGACACAATACATAGTTTGGTTGGACATCTTGGTCACTGTGTAGCAGGATATTCATTTGTAAGTTCACTCCTTCTCCCGCGGCCAAATTTCAATAATAGTCGTTTCTTGGTTATTAGCAAGAGATAAAAAATAAATAAACCAAACCGAAGCACAAAAAATGAATCATTTTTATAAAGATTGAACCTCACCATTTTGAAAAACAATTCAGTTCAATTCAGAAGAATCATTTACTGGTTCAGTTCAATTCTTTGTGTTGAACCAAATCATAAACAAATTAGAAGTGCTTAAAAGAATTGAATTGAATCGAACTGGTTGAGAATCAAACCCAACCTTTTTTCCATGAAAAAGAACGAGCCAAACCTTTTTCATAAAAAAAAAAAAAAACTCAAGCATTTCTTGGAAACAATTTGGTTTTCACAGACAGTTATCAACTTCGGCTCGGTTCTTTGTACTGAACCAAATCATCAACACCTTATAAGTTAATATGCATCTAAGTTTTGTAAAGCTAGCAGTTGTAGGGTTTTTAGTTTAAATATATGCATTTATGTAGCTAGGAAATTGTAACTGTTAAGAGGTGATCTCTAATGAACCATCTTTGGCAGGTGGATCTAAAGCAGAGTAAAGATGATGGGGAGAAATGCTATTATCAGTTATCAAATGAAGAAAGGTCGAAATTTGATGATGAAACATTAGTTAATTTGAACAACACAGAAAAGAGAAACTCAAGAATCCAGAGTGATGAGATTAACAATGAAAACTCAGAGGTATGGTCTGATTAGTAAAAACCTAGTCTAAATTATATTTTCAATTTCTTGGAATCCAGCATGCAAAATGGTTATTGTGATGCACCTTACACCTTTGCAAAAAGGTGGTCTCTACTTCACTTTCAGCTGTTTGGAAAATCACAGTTTTGCATCTAACTAATATATTCTGTTGCAGTTTGATGGAAAAGATATTAAAGAGGAAAGAAAAATATTTGAAGAAGAGAAACTTCTCAACGGGTTTGGCAACGAGTACATAGTGGTATGGTATGATCTCTTTCTGCATGTATATTATGTTTAGCATAAACTTTCATTCCACTCCTAATTCAAGCATAAAAAGACTCCAAGTGCTTCAGTTCCACAATTTTTTTCATCCTTACTCGCTTAATTTGTATCATCTAACAAATAGGGTGGCACTAGTGGAAGATTTCACTATTCACATTAGATATTTCTAGATGTAACTCGTATAGCAGAAGAGGAAAATATGTTTGGATTGAAAAAACTGAATCCAGAACATGTATATTGAGAAAGACCCTTTTCTAGTCAAAGTTGAAAATTCAAAAATGAAAAAAAATTTGTGTTGTTTGTTCTTATACTTATGACGTACTTGTGCCAGATAACCATCTTGGTAGCTGCTAAAGGAGCACATAAGCTTCCTAACATCTATGGAGATGAAGATATGAAGAAGGCCTTGCAAAAGCTTAGAACTGTTCTCTCAAGCAATTTATTGGTATGATATCATTAATCAAATTAATCCATTTTTATATTTGAATTAGTTAGTGTCATTTCTTCATAAGTAATCACAACAATTTCAATTTTCTTACAGGCTGGGAAGGTGTTGTGGACCCCACAGAATGAGGATGAGACTCTTTCAAAACGACAACTACTTGAAGACTATCCTCAATTAGCAAATTGCATGAATACCTTTCTTGTTAAGAAACATGAATGAAACAAATGCTATAATCACGTTTCTATGCTAAATTATTCCACTAACTTGAACTTCTTTTTCAGGTTTTAATATTAAAAATCTATATAAAATCAGTTCATTGTGTTCTTAGGTTTTAAATGTTAGTTTTTTTTTACATTTAATTGTATACTTGAACCTAAATTCCATCGACAATGTAAAATATGTGTACATTTGTTATCCAGTTTTATAAAGAAAGTTCTAGTCTTTTATTATTTAAAAGTTCTACCATGCATTATCTGTGATTGGTTGACAATGAATTTTCTTTTGCAGCAACCAGTAATAGAGATTAAACTTGTAATTGAACTACAAATAGTTAAAGAAATTCAGCCTATATTAAAAATTATATAAATTAATTTAAAGCGTATTAATATTAATATTTTTTTTGCTCACTATCATTTAACCTATTAATGCTGTATTATATGTATATATAATAAATTCGTTGATTTTTATTTTAATTCCTTAAGAAATTTATCTTAATATTTTTTTAAATAGTTACAATGTAATGCCATAATCAAATTATTTTCCTATAGTTAATTTTAAACTAAAATTAAATTCGATCAAGATTTATTAACTACATGTAGTCAACACTTTAACTAAAGTGAGGTAGTTATCAATAAACATAACACCAATGAAAAAAAAACCCAATAAACATAATACATTTACAAATTATTTTATTGTATTATTCAGATACGCAATAATTCTTTAAATATATTCTCAAATTCATTAGTTGTTAACACCAATTATTTCATAAGTTCACTATCAACAATGTTGGTTTGAGTGAAAATGGGCTCATTAATATAACCTAGCATTCATTCATATGTTATCATTTACGTTTTTTTAAGCAAGATTTCGTTTACTTAAAAAAAAAGTGTATATATATATGTATAAATATTAAGTGCACTATCAATAAATTGCTGGTCTGATTGAAAATAGATTTCTTATCTTAAGTGAAATTTCTGTTTTAAAAATAATTAAAAAGCGAGATTTTATTAAATATGATTAATCAATTTACTATTAATTAAAGATTAGTTATAAATAAAATCGATAAATATATTTTTCACTAATATTATAAATAACAAAATGTGCTATATCCAAAAATGGAGTCTGATTTTCTTGAATAACCATTATAAAGATTTTTACACGATTAACAAAATAATTTCACCCTAAATATGACTTTAAAATCATTATTGCATTAGAATAAATATTGTTGTACGTCAGAATCCATAATAAATTACATTCACATAAGGTAAAATAAGAAAAAAATGAAATAATTTTTTATTAGTTAAAACATAAGCTAATTTGTTGAAATTATTTATTAGCTTATTCAAAATTTATTTTTTAACTTATACTTAAACTGGTTAATTTTATAAAACAAGCGATTTCATTTTTTTCTCTTAAAATGTTAATAAAGAAATCTCTAGGGAAAAAAAATCAATAACGGTGAACAACACAATAAGCACCACAATAATTCACATCCAGTATTTAAAATGTTTAACTTGTTGATTTTTATTTTATTTTTGTCAAAAACCTTGCATTAAAGTTGTTTTTATTTCATAACAAGAAAAAGAAGGAAAAGGTTGAAAAACTAGCATCCTTGGACGTTGACCTCATATACACAAAAAGGGCGTCAAATTTGAATCTACATCAATGGAATGCACAAAAAACTTCAACACCCTACATACAAAAACGGAAATACTAATTTACAGCGTGAAACAAAAATAAAAAAGAAAATCCTGAAAAGCAACTTGTTTAAATTTAAATTAAAGCTATTTACATATATTTTGTGAAAAAAAATGCAATAAAATATATATAAAAAGTTATAAATGAGTTAGTTACACCTATAATGACAACTCAATTGTTCTTCTATAGAATTTCTTTTACAATAATATGGTCGAATCGAAAGTTTTTACCACTAAGATTATATTTAAAAAAAATATATTACTCTAAACTGTATACCATATTATATCAACTAAAATTAACTCAACATATCATTTTTCAAGTATAAATTATTCTTATCATAACCAATTATATCATGTCGTTTAAGAGTCGAAATGTTTTTAAGAATAAAACTATGATAAAACATTACGCTACAAAATAACAATAACTTAGATATTTGGTGGTTGACCCTAGTAACATCATTCGACAAACTTGGACATAAATAGTTTTATTTTTGTTATTCATTTTTTTCTCCAACTCAACATCATATTGTATAAAAAAACATCCTATATAAAAAGATTTTTAAAGATAATATAATAGTATGATTTGATCTCTTCCATATTAAAAAAATAAAAAATTGAAAATGCCACTTATGATTTTGAAACACAAAGCACGGGTTAAGAAAAGTAATCGTAATGCATGCAAGTTATGAAATTAGAAAACATGTGTAGAAACAAAAGTGAAAGTCAAAGGTAAAATGCAGTGGCGGAAAGAGAGGAGACAGCATTTGTGTCTGTGTTCGAAATCATACTAAGCAATAACAGACCAAAGAAAAGGTCAAATGGAGAGTTAGAAAGCAATAAAAGTGAGAGTGGAGAAGAGGAGAGAGAGAGAGAGAGAGAATGGTTTGGGAGAATGAGGTGGAGAATGGAAATGAGGAGGAGGAGGTGGAAGACACGTCCGTTGAGAAGGCGTTTGAGGGGAAGGTGGTGCCACGATGGCAGAAGCAGATAACAGTGAGAGCAATGGTGGTGAGTTTGTTTTTGGCAGTGCTGTTCACATTCATTGTCATGAAACTGAATTTAACGACGGGGATTATTCCTTCGTTAAACATATCGGCGGGGTTGTTAGGGTTCTTCTTTGTGAAGACGTGGACGAGTGTGCTTGCCAAAATGGGAATGCTCACTAACCCATTCACTCGTCAAGAGAACACTGTTATTCAGACATGTGTTGTCGCATCTGCTGGCATTGCTTTTAGTGGTACCATCCACACTCATGCATGCATGCAAATTTCAAAAAATTAAAATGGATCTGATATATAGTCAATTGAAAATCCAATCCATGATCAACAATGTTTGAGAAGTAATATATACTTTGTTGAAATTATAGTCAATGCTTTAACGGCTAACTGCATTTCTCATGGACTAACCTCATTTTCTGGTGACACTTGTTTGATTGAATTTGCTTGAACAGGTGGTTTTGGTAGCTATATCTTTGCAATGAGTTCAGAAGTAGCAAACCAATCTACTGAAGCAAACGGTCCACAGGATATTAAGAACCCAAGTTTAGGATGGATGATAGGATTTATTTCCATTGTTAGCTTTCTGGGACTCTTTTCAGTGGTTCCGCTTAGGAAGGTACACTAATCTAAGGGCCTCCATCTAGTAATGAACAACACCAATTATTAGTTATAACAAGCATCACTGCAAATGCAGAATAACTTTATAATTTGAATGTCTAATTGTAAATTTTCTCTCATGGCATATAATTTTCTATGCATGTTGATTTGAGTTTTATTTTCCCTTTTTGTTGTTAGATTATGATTGTAGACTTCAAGTTGACATATCCTAGTGGTACTGCAACAGCTCATCTTATCAACAGTTTCCATACAACAGAGGGTGCCAAACTAGCAAAGTAAAAATTTGGCACCTTCTTTTTCTTCATTAATACAGCTATGAAAAGTTTTTAATTTTTCCATTTCCTATTAACACATTCCTTTCTAGGAAACAAGTACGTGTGCTGGGAAAGTTCTTTTCCTTTAGCTTCTTGTGGGGTTTCTTTCAATGGTTTTACACTGCTAGTGATGACTGTGGCTTTAATAGCTTCCCTACATTTGGTCTTGAAGCCTATCAAAACAAGTATGTCACTACTATATATTTCTCATTAATGAATAAAGTAGGAAAAATGAACGCACCGCTAGTGTTTTCTTTCTGAGAATACAGTTTTATATATGTATTTTAGTTCTCAATCTGTACAATACTTATCTACATAACAGGTTCTTCTTTGACTTTTCGACTACATATGTGGGTGTGGGGATGATATGTCCATATATAATCAATATATCCCTTTTGATTGGTGGAATTCTATCTTGGGCCATCATGTGGCCTCTCATTGATGCAAGAAAAGGTGATTGGTACTCTGCAGACCTCAAGCAAAGCAGCTTGCATGGCCTTCAAGGTTACAAAGTAAGTTTTCTCTCCACATTTACAAACATCAAAACTATGTTTCATTGTGATCAAACATCACGTATATGAACAATATCACTTCAAGATATAGTATTGACACGTTCTGCTTTAAATGGCAGTTTGGAACACCGTTTAATACGCCAAAAACTTAATTTCATTAGATTGAAAAGGATTATATTCATTTATTTTTAAAGTTTAGAGATCAAAATATATTAGATTGTGAGAGATGGATGAATTTCAATTTTGCGTCAAGTTTAGAAATCAAAAACATGTTTAGCCCTAAATTTAACTGAAATATAGATTTTTAATGAACTTCTTTGTTAAATTGATGCAGAATGAAAAATGTTGTTCTTTGATAAACATATCATATTAATGACTAGACTAGTATAATATGCATTATTGTTTTTGCAAACCATATTAATAATTTGGATGGAACAGACAGAGTTAGTATCAGTATGATACAACAGTGTAATAACACTATTGTTCTCTGAATAATATTAATTGGGAAACATGTGGTTGATTAGTCTTGTTAATGTATTCTCCAAGTGCAGGTTTTCATAGCCATAGCAATGATTCTCGGTGACGGTCTATACAATTTTGTTAAGGTTCTTGGTCGCACTTTTATTGGTTTGTATAACGAATTCTTCAGAAAAAAAGCAGTGACATCATCCAGTGATCCTGACTCACCATCATCACTCTCATACGATGATAGGTGTAGGATTGACATGTTCCTCAGGGACCAAATTCCTGCTTGGTTCGCCATTATTGGGTACGTTATCATTGCAGTGATCTCTGTCATCATTGTTCCCATGATTTTCCATCAACTCAAGTGGTACTACATTGTTGTGATCTACGTGATTGCACCAGCACTGGCATTTTGTAATTCATATGGGTGTGGACTAACAGACTGGTCCCTTGCATCCACGTATGGAAAATTAGCTATCTTCACTATTGGTGCATGGGCAGGTCCTTCTCATGGTGGTGTTATAGCTGGTTTGGCTGCATGTGGGGTGATGATGAATATTGTATCCACAGCCTCTGATCTGATGCAGGACTTCAAAACAGGTTACATGACAATGGCTTCACCAAGGTCTATGTTTGTGAGCCAAGTTTTTGGAACTGCCATGGGTTGTGTTATATCTCCTTGTGTTTTCTGGCTTTTTTACAAGGCCTTTGGAAACCTTGGGGTTGCTGGTTCAGCATATCCTGCTCCTTATGCTCTTGTTTATCGTAACATGGCAATACTGGGAGTAGATGGCCTCTCAGCTCTGCCAAAATACTGTCTCATCTTTTGTTATGCATTCTTTGGAATTGCAATAGTTATAAATCTTTTACGGGATTTGGTTGGAAAAAAATGGGCCAATTTTATCCCTGTTCCTATGGCTATGGCAATACCCTTTTACATTGGAAGTTATTTTGCCATTGATATGTGTGTTGGCAGTTTGATCTTGTTTATTTGGCAGAAGGTTGACAAGCTCAGTGCTGATACGTTTGGATCAGCTGTGGCTTCTGGTTTGATTTGTGGGGATGGAATTTGGACGCTTCCTAGCTCCTTTTTAGCTTTGGCAGGAGTCAAGCCACCTATCTGCATGAAATTTTTGTCCAGAGCAGAAAATGCAAAGGTCGATGGATTTTTAGAATCTTGATATCACTGCATTCATTTTCTACACTCTTTGTTTAAAGCTATACATTAGTTGTAGTACTTTTTTTATTCAACTCTTTCTTGAGTTTAGATGTTAGTTAATTTGTTTCTTTTATTAAGGGTTGTTGTTCAATGTTAAAGCGTGCTATTTTGCTTGCCTTAATCATGAAAAGCAACTTCATGCCCTTGATTTCTAAAATTAAAATTTCATCTCGTGTTTATTATCTTTCTCTCTCAATTACACGATGGAAGAATGACAAAAAAGTTACATTCGAGTAAAATGTACAAATAATGCGAGTCCAGAGTAATACATGGAAGAAGAATGCACACCTCCAAGTTTGTCTTCCTTTGCTTTTGATAACCAAACAAATATAACAGCTTTTCTGTTATATCAGTTTTTGTGTGTATGGATAATGAATTCAGTATATCCTCTTCTCCTTTCTTTTTTACATAGTATTCAGAGCTTCCCAGGTCTTACCATGCATTCTGAAAATTTTTGTGCTTCTCCTCCTTTTCTTCCTGGCACCTTCAATACTCTCATTTCTCTTAAGTTAGATGATGAACATTTTCTTATATGGCAACAAGTGTTAGCCAGTTAAAGGTCTCAAACTTACAAAGTTCTTGGAAAATCAAGATAATTCCTCTAAATTTCTTTCTCCAGAAGTTGCGCTCAATAATGTCATCAACCCAGATTTTCTGCACTCCGCACAGCAAGACAGGCTTCTGGTTGTGTGGCTCCTTGCTATATGTCCCTTCCGATTCTGATAAAAATGGTTGGTCTCAACTCTTCCTTCCAGATTTGGACAAAATTACGTATTCAAAATAGAGCAAAAGTCAAGAAACTCATGATCCAATTGTGCACTCCAAATAATGATTGCTCCTTTCCTGCTTATCTTCTTGATATCAAGAAGAGTGTTGACATTGGGGCACCGATTTTCACTGAAGACCATGTTGAAGCAATCTTGGATGGATTGCCTGAAGAGTATGACAGCTTAGTTGCTTCTGTTTTGTCACGCGTGGATCGTTACACTGTTGAAGAACTCGAAACTTTGCTTTTATCTTAAGAAGAGCCTTTTGACAAACACAAAAACTGCAGAGCAACCTATTCTTCAAGCCAACCTTGCATCTCAGGTCCTTGGTCTTCAAACAACCAGCGGAACAATAAAAACAGGTCTAGTAGTTCCTCATACAGAGGAACTCACAATCAAAATAAAAATTCTGCTTCAAACAAATTGTCATGATAATCCGGGACGAGATATACAAATAAAAATTCTTGGAACAACACAGCTTCATGGCAAAATCCGAAATTGCAGTGCCAAATTTGTGGCAAACTTGGACACACTGTTATTTTCAGGAGAGACAAGATCTAGAGCAACCTTTATGCAGGACTGCCAAAAACCAAAATTCAATATTGAAGTCAAGAACAATGCAGCACAAAGCAATTAAGCATGGAAAAAGGGAAAACAAGCAAGCAATTTGCAGTCGATAGGCATAGTTTGAAAGTTCAACATAAATTACTGTAAGATAAAACTAGATCAAGACGTAAATGCACATTATTTAGAATTGGCATGTATAAAATAGACTCACCAAGGTTTTGTATAAAAGTCCAAAGGTTCAACTCCTGTAACAGGACCCTCAAATGCATAAATGGAAAGACAGTGAAATTCTATCAAGGCCACAAATCAAATTTAGATAGAGAGCACTAACCAAATTCTTCCTTGAGCTTCCTTCTATGATGAGAATCAGATAAAAAAGTTGATGATGAATAGGTTGAAAAACCTAGATCATAAGATGAAGATATAAACATAGCAATCAAAATAGTTAAAGACTGAGTTTTGATGAATTTATTCAGTGGCTAAAGCACTCAGCAGAGTTTACAAATATATGTTCAATTTTAAATCGGCGTCTTTAATTGAAAAAAGTTATTGGTTAAATTATGTTTTTTTTTTCTCATTTTCGTAAAAAATATTAATTTAGTTTTTTTTATTTATCTTAATTTAGTTCGTTAGTACTGTATTAATAATATTACAAAAAAAATGACACTTATTTAATGTCATTATTACAGAACAAACAAGACTTTATTACATTAAATTTTTTAAAATAAAAATCAAATTAAAACAAATAAAGAAAAAAAAAGACCAAATATATATTTTTGTATGAAAATAGAATATTTTCTTCCTAATTTAAGCTATAAACTATCGATAAAAGATGATTTTTTTTAATTCTCACAGTTGAAAAGAAGGGAATGCCTAATTTTGAGAAGGGTGAAAGCATCGACATAAAACATTAAAACGTTGTATTTGATTTATCCAAAATAAAGTAAGACAAAAAGAAGATCGTAGAGACCCATTAGACAATAATTTGGAACATTCCCTGCAAATGAGAGGTTTGGTGAAGGGACACGGTTATTTTTTTTATATTCATATCAGAGATAGAGGTGTTGTAGTTAAAGTTTGGTCCTTTTTGTTGTGGGCACTGATAAACTATTCAATTCCACCACCAAACAAATCATGAATAAATAAAGTTAGTGACTTTGGAAACCTAACCGAAGCAGACATAACTTTTCAGCTTTCAAAAACCCAATGCCAACTATATGTTTTCCCTCTTTTTCTGCCTTCTGTTCTGTTCTCAAATTACCACTGCATGCTCCCACCTTTTTAAGTATATCTCATTTATTATATTAAATAAATATATTTAAACTAGTTAACAATCATTACGTGAAAGATAAAAAAAAAGCATAAATGATAAAAGAAGAATTAATTTTGTTTTAAATTTAAAAATGATGCTTAAATATATATATTTTAAATATGATATTTTATGTAAATTAAAGTTTAATTATTTATTTAGTTTTATAATTGTACATCTTAACCTGACGTATTATTTTAAGTATTTTTATTTTTTATAATACTATCTTCAATAGCCTATATTTTATACCGAATACTTGAAATCTTGAGTTTAATTTTGTCAAAAAAAAAATGGAATGAATTTTTTTCTTGCATAAACTTAATACAATTAAGGGTTAAAATATGTTTTTATCTTTTATTTTTTTATTTTTAGTAAAAATTTGAATTAATTTTTTTTGAAACTACGAACCAATTTAGTTCCTTATTTTTATAAATGCATGAATTTAAAGCTTTAAATTAATTTTGTATAAGTTTATTTGACGTTTCAAACGCGTATCTATCAGCCGAACATGTATTAAATAGTAAAAACAAACTAAAATATTATACTAAAATATATTTAAAATATCAAAAAATTTAATAAAATTTGATTAAAATGATTAAATTTATATATTTATAAATTTGAGAGATTTATTAATCCAAAATTTAAAAAAAAAAACAATTAACGGACAAGAATATATTTAATTCAATAATTAATAATAGATTAAATTTTAGGCAAATAAAATATAAAGATAAATATTTAAGCATACTTTAATCCCGTCACCTCAGCCATTATATCAGTGGTACAGAGTCAGAAGGTAGTGACAGAGTCTGAGTATGAGAAATGAGAAAGAGAACACGAAATGAAGCTAACAAGGAAAACCCTGAAATGAAAGGGAGCATGATGGAAGAACTGGCAAAGGAAGAGTTGGAGCTGCTTGAAGCCCAATATCCAAACCAGCATGAGTATCTAAAACATGAACTCAAGTCCTTCATCTTTCAACTCCAGACCAAGAACCTCGATTCTGAACTTCTTCTGGAACACAACCACTGCAACAACCACTTTGTTTTCCTTGATACCGAAGGTTTTCCGTTGCTTTTCTTTTTCCTTCTTTTATATGTTTTGTCATGCTGGTTTTTTAGATATATTGTTTTTCATGTGAAACAGAATCCACAAGCTTGGAGGGGCAAAAGAAGAGCATTGACTGTGGTTTAGAACCTGCTCTGGGAGACAGAGTAGTGACGGAGGGGGAGATTAGCGAAAGTTCTGAGCTTGAAACCCCCAAGAGTGACGTGATGAAGCACTCCTCAAGCAGGAAGAACAAGAGGAAAGATAGGGTGGATTTGGTTCTTGAGAGGGCACAAGTTTGTCTCAAAAAAATCAAACACTTGAAGACATTCTTACTTTCTTCCTTCTGAAGTTTGGACATAAATGTTTTTGTTTGACTCATGTGAACCTGGTGTTAGAAGAAGGTGACAAGAGATTTTTTGATGCTGTCCATGTTGTTTTGCTGTAATTGGTTGATATAGCGCATAGCCGTTGTGGGTTTTGTCTGGCGATGGTATCAGCACAGAGAATGGTTCCAAGGATTCTTTTGTGGCTGTTTTATGCTTTTTGCGAAAATATCAAAGTTGTGAATTTTCTGTGGTGTAAAGGTGCAACCGTGGACAGAGGTAGAATAGAATGAGTCAGTATCCATGTTGCAGTATACTTTATCAAAAAGAAAGTCTCCTTTTTTTCCTCTTTAGAACTAGACAATCTTGAATTAAAGAATCAGAAGGGCCAAATTGTGACTATTAAATATTCAAATAGTGCCACTGTGACTTTATTATCATGGCATGATAAAATTTGCATGGACTATATGATTTGAGACCGTATAATGATTTAGATTATGGTAGCGTTATTTATAGTTCAAACCATGTTGCATTATCTTTACATTAACAAAATTTTTAGTTGCTGTTGGCTCGGCCTCTTTTAATAAAAGCCAAAGTCACTTTGACGTAATGAAATAACGAAGAAAACTGTAGTAGATCAAGAATTGAGTTATGGTGAAAATAGAAAATAGAAAATAAAATGAAATTCTCTAAATTTGTGCATAAGTTAACTTTTAAAAGCTCTTTCATAATTTTTTAAACTTTTTTATTTATTCTATGCTATGAATAAATTTATTTCATTTTTTTTCTATTTACCTTTCTACCAAAGTCATTAAGGGCCTGTTCGTTTGTAGGGATATTACTGTTAAAATGAATTAGGGAGCGCGGATCGTAAAATATATCGTGTTCCATTGAACGAATTGAAGCTGATTTGAGAGCGACGATTTAAGGGATTTGTGGATTTTTCCATCCACGCTTTGAGGAGAAGATTAGCGAATAAAGATGGTGCTTTACCCATTTTACCCTTCATTTTTCAGTCGCTTTTCGCATGTGGTGTGGGGGTGGCACCGGTGTGGTGCTGTGTGCATGGGTGATGGCACCGATTACGTAACCGGTGCCTTGTTTCTTAAAGGGCGACACCGGTTACGACACCGGTTACGACACCGGTGTCGAGGGGCATATATAAATTTTCTTTTTTCATGTTTTGTGTTTTGTGCAGGTGGACTTGGTGGTGTTTGAAGTCGCCGGAGGCCGCGCCTGGCGGAGGAGCTGTCAGTGTGGAATTTTGACAAAAGGGTATTATGGTAAAGTAATAAATATATCAATTTTAACATATAATTTTATCTATCACATCAATCAAATCTTTCACTAACTTTCATAAAAATTATCTCCAAATCCACTCACTTTACCCTCCAAATCCACTCAAAAAAACACAAATATTCATCCTCTTAAATCTACACAAATCCATCTTCACACTCTCCCCCATATCCATCCATAAAAAGGAACACACCCTAAGAAAGATACTCCAGGCATCCCTGTGAGCCATTTTCAGCAATGTTTATTCAGCTTCCATCGACTTAACTAGGACAGTTGTGACTTCTGATTTAAACTCACTTGAAGGAAGATCGATTATTCTATATTCTCCGATTCCAAATGTTTCTTTGATTTAAAAGTTTACTAACACCAAACATGAAAAAACTGCACAAACTCAACTCTGAAGAATTATATCAACACAGCAAAAACGAATAAAATGAATTGGCCAGAATGGTAGCGGTATTGCGTGTTCTTCCTTAGATGCTTGTTTCTCCGAACTTTCCAAGGCACTGCAAGAAACATAATAGATATATAATAAAAACTAAACAGACGTCAAAATATTTGATCACAAGTTTATAAACGCACCTTGATGTCAATGAGGATATGAACTTTCAGCCACAGAGATGAGCACAAATAGCAATGAGCCAATATCAACGGTCAATCATTCCAACCAGCTACCACTATCTTCAGGGTATGTAGGCACCATTGAAATCAAAGAAGTTATTGAATTCACCATTGGCCTGCTGTTCATCCTCAAAGTGGGAACAGAAATTAATGTTTTGTAATCTCGTAAGCAAGTTCCCGTGTTTACAAAATGCTCATCTTGCCTGGACAGCTAGACACATGCCAAATCATCAGTTTCAGTGAATCAGAGCAAAAGAGCAAATGAAAATCTCGTAAAACATATGATTATTAAAGAATATATATATATATATATTGAAAAAACCTAAGGTTTGTTTGGGTAAATTTTTGGCAAACTCTCCCAGGAGAAGAAAATAAGAAGGAAAGGTGGAATAGTTTTTTCCATAAACTAAATTAAAGATATTATGCCTGAATCAACTTTTAGAGAAGCTAATATGAGAAGACTTTTGTAAATAAGCTTATGTATAAACAATTTTAATTTATTGAGAAACTTATTGCATTTTTTTCAACTTATTTTTCTCTCCTAAGAGTTTCTGAAAAGGTTTTCCCAGATACACCCTTATCATAGTAAATAAGTCAATGAAATGGAATACGGTCAAACAGGGGTAGAAGGACCACATAACACATTTAAAGAAATCTGAGACTCTTTTATCTAAAAGCCATTTTATTGAAGTTTTGGTTTTCCATAAAGTCCAATGGCAAAATTATCCCACAAAGCCAAAATCTATTAAATGGAATATGCCTTTGTTTAATGTCACTCTATTAAGAAATCACTACAGTTTAAATGCCTTTCTTCTTTTCATATTATTTAGGTAACTTGAAGACCAGGTTATGAATTTATACAGATTAAATGAACAAAAGCAGTTAAAACGAAAGTTTTGCATTAGAGAGGGGGCTGGATGTCCCAGCACTAGCATCATAGTTATGCCAAATATAGGCAAGACTTGCGACGCTATGGAGCTTATTTACTAAGATATCATTGCCGATGGAATAATTGTTAGAGAGAAATTTCATTGGTTTGTCAGGAATGCATAAAAGACAAGGATTTTGTGTTTTTATGGTTTCAGTAGCAAAACTTCTGTGGTAAGCAGGGAACCAATGTTTAGCATCTCTAAATGTAATAAAGACTAAAAGTCAGCTACAATTGCACAGAACATTTTCAGAACAAGCTGATACAAAGCAACAACATGGAGTTAACTTATACTTAAAGTTTAACCATCCAGCCATCTGGTACAGAAGAGAATAGAGCTTCTAATTAATTATGACGTTTTCCTGTATATACCATTCTGCTTCGACCAAGTTAAATATCAAATTTGCTATCCTTGTAAATGTGGGTGCATTCCAAAAGCAACACACAAGAAAATTAAGGAAAGAGGCACCTTAATCAAGATGGTGACAAATCATGTCTTTGCTGGTTTTCCTCTTGTCTAGCCTGGTGGCAGCTGCTTGAATCCTCCAACTTCGAATTAACAGCTGGCAAACCCCGACGTCCTAAAACAACAAGATCAAGGAGCCGTCTTCTTGCATCATAGACAGGATTTGGTTCTATCAAGCGCCCTCGTTCATAAGCTTCCCTCAGGAAAACAGTATGTCTTTTGCCCTTAGTTGACAAATAGAAGATCCCTGGGTGGTCCAAGAAGAGATCCCTTATATTTAAATCAATTCCAAACCATTTCCTAAACTGGCTGATCTTCTCAACTTCCACCATCTTCTCCACTGTCAAACTCAGGAACTCATGAACAATTGACACTGCTCGCTTCTCCATGGCCATCATTCCAGCCTTAGACTTCTTCTTCTCACCCGGCACTTCATAAGGCCCCACATAAGGCAACCTCTGCCACTCCTTCACCTTGGCCTTGAAATTCTTTCTCAACCTCATCCCCGGAGGATACCCCTGTTTGAAACTGAACTGCATTTCCGTCCTATCAACACTGCAGTCCTCCTTGCAGCACTCAACAACCCTCCAATCCTCAACAGCCGCCCTAATGCCATTTCTGGAAACACCATCAACCAGCTTCAACAAATGAGTATTCTGTTCATGGCCATCACACAGCTGAAAAACACCAGAATTAGCAGATATAACAGAGTCCTCGAAATCATCAGGCAGCCCAAGCTCCTTCCAAACCTTAAAAACAGCTCTAAGAGGCACCATTCTGGATGCTGACATGGATAGTATCCGGACAAGCCTTTCAACAACAACAGGCAAAGAAGCATTGATGGCCACCGCTTCCTGCCGTGTAACACCTAGAGCAGCGTCAGTTAACCGGCAAAAGGGCTTCAACTTGGAATGATCATAGTAAATGTGGAAGATGTGAGGAAACTTGCGGAGGAAGGCAGTGGCCCCACGGTTTAAGTGGAGCTTCTGAGAGAGCTTCGAGAGGAAATCAATGGAGACTGATTGGTTCTTTGGGTTTGCAAGGATGAGGTCTTGAATGGAAATGACCTTAACAAGGTTTTTATAGTTGTCCATGAGTTTCTCAAACGTGGGGTCTCGAAATCTCGATGCTACATACTGAGAAGACGTTGTTTTGGATCGAACACACATGGGAAAACGAGTTGGGTGTTCCAGTCTGCCCATAAACTTCACACCCATTAGTGGCAACAACCCTTTTTTTATGCAAACTCGGTTTGACATTTCGTCGAACACCTGAGACTCAATTATTAATAAAAAAGAACGCAGATTCCAGAACAGAGAAAATTATGTTCCCGCTTTTAATCAGAGACCCGATTCTCCATCCAGTATATGGAATCGGTAACAAGGTACGATGAGGATACGAAGTTGGATGCAAAAGTTGCTAGCTTTGATGTCGGAGAATCTTGGTTACACTCTGCGTTTCAGTTAAACAAAACAAGTCTAATACTACTATTTTATGTTGTATATAGTGTATAGTGTATGCGTAGATGTATAATATTTCAAATATAATCATTTAATTATACATCTAAATTATTTTAATGTATTTTTTAATTAATTACATTAGCATTTATTTTTTCTGAAATCTAAAGATAATAACATATTTGTAGGAGCAACAATTAATATAATATAATTAAGTTTAATAGATAAAAAGTGCTATAATTTAAATAACGATTTTATTTAAATTTGAATACAATAATAATAATTTTAAAAATTGTAAAATCATACCAAAAATGCAATTTCACTATTTTCACTTCAGTGTAAAATTGACTTGGATGCAAATATAAAAGACGAGTTAATATGTAAACTCTTTGTTTTAATTATTGAAAAATGTAAAAGATTTAATTTTAAATAACTTTTATACTTTAATTATAAAAATATGAGTAACTTTTTAGCGATTACATATTACTATCACCAAATAAAACCGAATAACATCACACACGTAAATAAAGTAAAAATAATGGAAATCCATAAAAACTAAAAGACTGAAATTGATATTATCACAATAGTATCAATCATTAATTCATTATATTATATGCTAATTTTATTGATTTAACTATTTAATTTTAAATTATATTTTTATATTTTTTAGATTATTTTTCATGATTTAGGTTTATGAAAAGATTGGGTGGTGTTAGTGTGAGTTGGTTTATTAGGCAGTGTAGGAGAATTTATTTGAATAACTGGAATGATATCTTCCGAATGATTTTGAAATATAAGAAAACGAAAAAAAATAGAGAAATAAGAAGTCATCACTTAAAAAAAACACCTCAAATTATGAAAGTTATCAAATTTTAATTATTAAAAAGTTATTTTTTAATTTATTTTTGCACCCAAGTCTTTTCTAATACATTCTTATATATATATAAATTATATATATATATATATATATATATATATATATATATAGATATAAATATTTCTGGATTATACAATTAAAAACCTCTAATCTAAATTTTAAAACTAATTATCTTAAAAGGTTGGTTTGGGATTAATCTGTGATTAATTAAGCATATGAAACAGATAATAATGTATGCCAATTCGTGAGTAAGAAATAGCAGCTGAATAAATAGAATCAAATTACAAGAACTGTATCTCAATTCTGATGGAGAGAAAAACCACATAAGATCCTCAATCCCTTATGAAAAGTATCAATCAAACAAACCACAAAAAGAAGAACTAGTGAATAAACAATGGCACATACACTACCCTAATTAACAGAAATATGAACTAGTGAATTCACAACCTGAGTCTGAACTTACAACTACTGCTTGAAATGCTAATATCATTACTAGCACCAAGATTATCCACCACAAGCTTGCACTTAACCCTGAACTTGACCTTGAAGAGCTTCAATTTACCAAGCTTAACCCTCACAGGTTGATTAACCTTAAGATCAAGGGGAATGTTATTGGTCTGTTGCAGCTGCTCCTGAATTCTACTTGTTAAAGAACTTGCATCTTGTGCTTCACCTGATAGAGACAGATCAAGCACTGTGGTGTTCCTGTGACCCTGGTAGAACTTTGGCAAAGACCCTTCACACAATTGTGTTCCCATGTACAAAGCCCTTATGTGGCTTCCACCCTCATAGTATATCCCAATCTTCTTGTTCGGATTTGTTGCAGTGATTGCCACATTGAAGGTGGCTGAGAGGGTGTTGTTGTCAGAAACACTGAACTGGGTTATCCTCAGTTGGTCCACTGAGTATTTTGGGAGCTTTGGCCTAAAAACTAGGTACATGATCCCTACAGTGATGCCAATAGCAATGATCAAAATCAGCAATATGCTAAGTGTCCAACACAAAAACCTGCAGCAACAGCTTCTTCTTCTCTTCGGTGGCTTAGAATGCATCACAGGAAAACTTCGTTTAGGAAAAACCCTATCAGATTTAGTACTGTTTCCAGGCACCAGAGGTCTGTGTGGTGCCTCCACATCATGAACAGGATGAATTCTTTGGTGTTCCGCCATCATTTTTTTGGTGCAAAATAGCAAGAAGAATCTGCAAATTATGCAAAAAAAATTGAAGCTTTTGATGATATTTGTTGATTAACTTGTGTAAATATATAGGTGAATGAATAATATTCAATAGGGTGTGTGGAGAAAGAGCGTGGGATGATGAACACGTAGAGGAGTTGGTAATGGCGAATGAGCAGAGTTGAAGCTTCCTATATTAATGTTTGACTTGAAATGTTAAAACTTAAAAGGGTCACTGTCTGGTTTTAATTTTGTCTGCAGAATGAGGCGATTATTCAACTTTGTGTCTTTATAATGCTGATGTAAATCGAACAACTTTTGTGATTTTAAGCGTTTTTAGCTACAGAATCAAATAAAAATGTTCACACAACAGGTACCTTGGTATTTTCTATGTATATAGTTGGTAAGTTGCTGCATAAAACAACTATCCATTTGGCATCTTCTGCAAAAAAAAGTCTTGAACCAGTTTCTGTAAGAAAATGTCATATGATAAAGTAAAACATAATAAACCATGTTGCATAATAAATTATATTTCTTTTACGTATGTTAATGATAGAATATGTGTTCTTTGACGTAATACTGTTTCTTATTAGATAAAATCATTAAAAATGTTACTTGTGGTTTTGAAAAATAAAACTCAAATATATGTCTTCATTAGTAATATACCCTTGTTTCTTCTTTTTAATCATATAGTTTTTTCAACACAAATTTTAAATGTTATCAATTTTATTTTTGTCTCAATTCTACTATATTTTATAAAAATGGACCTTTAGTTTTGAATAATTTGAAAAGGGATAATATTAAGTGAAAGAAAATTTCCAATCGTGTAAACCATTGAAATCGTGCACTCAAAATGTTCCATAGCTTCAAACTCAACGTCACAAATGTTTGATAATGTGATCCCTTATTTGAATTTGGATAAACTCTACTTAACAATACATAATCATTACAAAATATGTAATTAATCACAAATCACTCTTAAAAATTCAAGAAATCACATTATTTATTAGTAAGCAAGTGAATTTAAAATTATATTTATCCCACAATTTCGAATTTTAATTCTCTATTAGATTATTAGTATTGTCCTTAATTTAATAGAAGAATATTAAATTTTAAAAATATAATAGAAGAATAACACCAAAATGAATAAGAGAATCTAAACTTGAAAAATTATCTGAGTTCCTATTTCTATAATCAACTTGGATCACATAGTGTTGCTTTCAAGTAAAACGCATAACATATTTTATGTAAACAAAAGGTTCATATTCAAAGGATTGCAGCCGCATATAACGCGTTCTAAAGACAAAGTCAAAGCTCTTTTCTTTCATTCCTATTACATTTCTTAAAATAAAAAAGTAATAATTAACAAACGTGTGTGTCAATTTAATTTTTAACATTAAATTCAAGTTTCCACTTACCTAATCCTCTTATCTTAATTGTTAGGAATAATTATTATATTTTAAATATCATTTGTTTAAAGTTTGGTGATTTTGTCACTATTTTATTTTGAAAGAAAATACATATTAAGTAGTTTTTGGAAATAGTCAAGTATTACTTTTTCATTTGGTTCTTTTCCTGACCAATTCTTCTTCCATGAGCGGTTTTTTATTATTTTAGTTTTGGTCAATTAACTGAAAATGAAGTTTATTAATACACTACTTGTGCATGTGGGCTTACTAATTCATAGAAGTAGATTTTTCTTCCTGCACCTCCATAATTTTTAAAATGACTATTTTACTCTTTGTAAGGTGATTTCCAATTATCTATTCTATAATTTTTTTGGAATGTAAATTTGTTGGAATAAATTTTCCAAAACATATGAGATGTACTTCAGAACAGGATTTTCTGAAACAACCTATCATTTTACTTTCTCTTCTTTTTGCTTGTAGTGTGAGTTGTAGTTAATAATCTTTGGACTGCAGGAAGAAAAAATCATCAAACCTTATTGGATTAGCTTCTCCATCTCCAATGACTATAATCAAGCCCAATTAAATTTGAGGCAGAAACATATTCTTGCTTCATGCACCCCATCAGTACTAATTGTATATTCACATCAACCCGACTCATTTTATGGTGAACTAAAAATTTTGCAGTTCGGCACAACCTATAACGGGTTGATAGGTTAAGTGGGTTGACTCACCAACGTACATAAAAACATTATTTATGTATTTATTTTTAAGTATTCAAATATTTAAATAATTTTTTAAGCAACCTATTAGATGACAATAAAATGTAAAATCAAGAACCAATATTTTCATCATGCTCACCACTAATATATGATGAATTATTTTCAAGAAAGTGTCTATATAGATGGATTAAGTGGGTCAACCCACTTTTAATCCGGTACGAACCCGTGGATTAAGTGAATTGGGTTGAATTCAACCTATTTTTGAAAAAACTGATTTTTTTTCAACCTAATCCGTTCGAACCCATGATGAACCAAGTTGATTCACAATTTAAAACTCATTTTGACATCTCTACTCCCCCGAAAACATTTAATGGTTTCAAAAAACTTATTTTAAAATACAGTTTTAGAATGTATTTCTGAGAGTCCCTTTTCAAAAAAAAAAAATCTAATATAAAAAACTTGTTCTAGAAAGTATGTTTTGAAAAACTTATTTCAAAAAATTTCTAATACAAATTATTTAAAAGTTACTTTTACTAAAGGTAAAATATTCATTTCAAAACTCAAAGAGTGCACCCAAAAATTATGAGGGTTCAGGTAAAAAAACACCATTCTTATTTCTAATAACTTCATCTATCCCATCCATGAATACTAAGGTGAATAGTAGTATTTAAAAAATGTAAAAATAATGTTTTAAATTTCTTTTTCAAAATAAAATAAGGTGCATTATTTAAATTTTATTTCATTATTATTACACTTGCTTGCAGTTGCACCACAAATTTCTAGTTACTGTTTCTGATACCAAGCGCAACACATCACCACAGCACCACCCACTCACTCCGACCATGGCGTCGTGGTGGTGCCCTTCTCCCTCCGCCACCCTCGCTGTACCCACCACCGCCACCACCACCACCACCGCTCGCCGCCACTCCATCACTTCCCAATTTCGCATCCAAACCCTCACATTCCCCCCTTCTTCCTGTCGTCATTCCACCGCTGCTCCACCTTCTCTCCGGTTTAGGGTTCCATGCTCCAACAAAACCGCCTTGCCGGATTCTCCAGCGCTGCCTCCGGACGAGGTGGATTGCGTGGGAACCGGACAAGACGTGGAGTGCCTCGTGAACACGGAAAAGACAGAATTGGAAACACTTTCGTCTTCATCGTCGATGCCCTGCCTCGCAGAAGCGCTGTGGGAATGGACGGTGTTGGTTTCGCCATTCTTTTTCTGGGGCACGGCCATGGTGGCGATGAAAGAGGTGCTTCCCAAATATGGGCCGTTTTTCGTTTCCGCTTTTCGCCTCATTCCTGCGGGGTTTCTTCTCGTGGGTTTCGCGGCTTCGAGAGGAAAGTCTCTTCCGTCTGGTTTCAATGCTTGGCTTTCCATCACACTTTTCGCCCTCGTTGATGCCACTTGCTTTCAGGTTCTTCTTCGTCTTCTTCTTTACAATACAATACAGTATAAGTTGAAGTTTGATTTATTGATTGTGACAAGGTTTTCTCTTCTTTCTTCCTGAATACAAATACAATACAATGCTTATAGGTTGAAGTTTGATTTATTGATTGTGCCAGGGTTTTCTCGCAGAAGGATTGCAGAGGACATCAGCTGGTTTAGGAAGCGTATGTTGCCACTTAATTTCTTCATCAATTTTACCATTATTATGCATTCAAACTAAGTCTGAAGTGGACAAACTTACACTTAAAAGAATAAAAGAAAAATGAGTTTTTTTTAATAAGTTAAATTTAAGTTATGCGTGTATAAGTGTAATTTATCTATAAGCCAAAATTTGTTTATGTATGAGTTAGGTTTAAAATTAATTGCATCTTAGCTTCTTTGAATAGTGAATGTTAATCTATGTTAAAACTAGTATTAGTTTATGAGCAAACTTTTTTAATTATTTTCTTATAATACTTATTGAGAAGATTTTCCTAAATCTTATTAGTACATTTCTTTTTATATAATGCTTCCTTTATAAAATACTATACTAGAAAAATATCATAAGCATAATAATCTAACAATGTGAAGGTTTGTTAACTTTGTTATTATAATATAATAGCCACGCAGGATAAGTTTGTTAATTTTTATAATAATTATTTTAAAATGTTAAACCCAATGTAATTAACTGTGGTGTCAACAATATAACTGTTTTTACTATTGTTAATGTCTGCTGGGTTTAACAATATAAATATTTTTAACTAGTGAAGTGTGTGTGAAATTAGTTTTGATAAACTGTCATTATGAAGTTTAGTTCTCTCAATCAATTAGAATTCATTTAATTATATTTCTTATAAATAATTATTGTAAAAAGTTAATAATTTTGTGATCATTCGTGACAGTTCATATAGTTTTCTTTTTGCATAGTAACTGCATTCTATATAAGTTATATTATTATTTGATTAGAGTGAATTTTATATTGATTCAAATTCTACTTTCCAATTCTGATAGCGACAGCCATTATTGTTGCATGCTTTGATTATCTACCGTGGGTGGATATATTGCAGGTTATAATTGATTCACAGCCTTTGACTGTGGCTGTACTTGCGGCTTTGTTATTTGGGGAGTCAATTGGAGTTGTTGGAGCTGCTGGGCTTGTACTTGGTGTCATTGGACTTGTACTACTCGAGGTAAATTCGATTCCGCATTTAGTTTTAAGCAAACATCAGTAAACATCGTACCCTTTAAAGCACAACACAAAATTAATAGTTGAATTCTTGTATATTTGATTTAGAAGGATGTTAAGAATACGTTTTGCAGTTGTTACCATCCAAATTTTTTATTCAATTACCTATTTACTTTTTATTACCTGGAAATATACAATTTCTGCAAGCACTGATGATTTTGTTGCAGCTACCCGCCCTATCATTTGATGAAAGCAACTTCTCATTGTGGGGAAGTGGTGAGTGGTGGATGCTTCTTGCAGCTCAGAGTATGGCAGTTGGCACAGTCATGGTCCGGTGGGTCTCCAAATACTCTGATTCTGTCATGGCAACTGGATGGGTGCGCTTCAAATACTTTTTGACTATATAGTGTTTGATATCTTTATGTTGATTACCATTGTTAAATACCTATGACGCATGACTAAATGATCGTGTTTGTTTTAAAGTGTCATATTGCCTCTTTGCATTATCAGTTTGAAAACCAGACATGGCAAGTTTGTTAAACTATAAAATTTGGATATGCTTCTACTCTACGGTTCACTATTATAGTTGCAGCAATTTTTGCAGATGTATCTAGAAATATTATATATTTCAATAGTAAGTTTGTATGTGATACTAGTGAAATGGAGTGTACTGTGTTCTTATATTCATGTCTTATATATGATTATTTCATAAAAAACTGTCGTCTAAGAAAAAAATAGGAAAACACAAGCAAAATGGAGGAAGCTATTCCACATATGATGTTATGGTTATAAGCTTATAGGTCAAAACTTTACTCTTGTTGCAGCATATGATTCTTGGTGGTCTCCCACTTCTGGTATTCTCAGTTCTTAACAATGACCCTGCGGTGAGTGGGAGTCTCAAAGAGTACACTTCACCTGACATATTGGCACTCCTGTATACATCTGTTTTTGGAAGTGCCGTCAGCTATGGCGTCTTCTTTTACAGTGCAACTAAAGGTCTGTATGTCTCCTGCAATATTTTATTCTCTTCATCAATGAGTTTCCTTCTATGGTCACTGAGAATTCCAGCTTCCATGTAAAACCCGAAATGGTTAATTTATTCTTCAATATTGTAATCACTGTTATTGATGTATCTTTAGCTATAACTTGTATGCGTAATGCTTTGAAAATTCTTGTTTTTCAAAATCTTTAATGATCCCATAGAAATAGACCACCATATTGATATTGCATTGTGATGCACTGCAGGCAGCTTGACCAAGCTCAGTTCACTCACGTTTTTAACTCCAATGTTTGCTTCAATTTTTGGGTAAGGCTGCCTTACAATGAGAAATAGTCATATGATTTTCGATTATTTTCAGATTTTACTAGGAATGTCATTAAGGAGAAAAAAGTGACCATCTACATTTAATGTTTTGGAAATTCCTTGACATTCTTACATAATATTTTGAAGTTCCTCTTTTTTGGTACTGGTATTTTCTCCAGCAATTAGTGTTTTCTTTCATTTTTAAAGTTTAAATTTCTTTCCGAGGACTTTGTGTATGACTCACATTTTGCTTTGGTATTTCAGGTTTCTCTATCTTGGCGAGACCTTCTCTCCTGTACAACTAGTTGGGGCCTTGGTCACTGTGGCTGGAATATACATGGTTAACTTCAGAAACGCTGCTGAATGAATTATCATTTTTGCCTGGTTCTTTCAACCTAATCCAACGGTAAAAAATGGCTCGGGGAATTAGATGTTTATCATGAACTGAAATTGGGAACGACAGAAACAAGTATGGACTGAGGAGGAAAATTTGGTGATAAACGACTTTGAGCCTTTGTGAGTAAATACAATTTTGTTTGTTAGTTAAATTAGGCTCAAGCCTCTTCATAAGCTGAGGCAACATATACCAAAAACTTGGAAGTTACCTCGGGAGGACACAAACCTTATATCGGAATAAATTGTTTCCGTAAAGGTTCTTTTGTTGTATAAGATGTTATGACTCAACAGAATGTACATATTATTATGACCAGTATATGACAAGGTTGATATATATGAAAGAAATATTTTCATAGACAAGTTTGGTATGTAGCGAATCTGTTATGAAAGAAATATATTGATTTCAGTACATGCTGGTACTCCTTAATCAAATAATAACTAAATAGTTATTGATCTATTTAGTTTATGGATGAGTTGTAGAGGACTCGACGAATTATAATATGAACCTTCTGCTCGTATTCTTAACTAATGATTAATAACTTCTTTGTACGTGCATATCTGAAATTATAAAACAACATAAACTTGCATTAATTATATGATTCATCTGCACTAATCAAAATCAAAAGCGACAAACAGGTTAACTTTTACACTAAAATGCAGAAAAGCTATACCAACCGAAGTCAATTGCAAAACACTGTTGACTAGGCTCCCCGAATAAACTTTGTTCATTAATTTATTTAACGTAACAGCTTTTGTTCCCATTTTCGTTTGGAAATTGTAACAACGAATCATTGCCGCCGGACATAGGATCGGAGTTACTATAAATGGAGCTAAATGCAAGATTGATCAACCTATGTTATACTGTTCCAATTGTAAAAATAAAGAGCATAAGGTTCCAATTTGATACATGTTAAAATGTTGACCTCAGTTAAACAAGAACTGGCTGCGAAGTATGCAACTACAAACATTAGGAATGTCTAAACTCATGGAGTATGTAACATACAAGATGAAGAGAATTCATTCAACACAGTCTATGAGGGTGCAGATGCTGTGACAATAGGTACGTTGTGAAGTACTTTATTGGCACCAAGCCTTCCACGACCTATCCCACTCCCATGCTGATGATCACATCCTGTTTCAGATGACACACTCCCTTCCTCTCTGGAGTAGTTCAATCTTGAGGTCCTGCAATCTCTTGATTCAACAGAGCTGGGTTCCCATGAAGAAGAAATTCCCCAGTGCTGTTGACCATTACCGACAGTGAAGCTGTTGCTTCCTGAAGACTCTTGGTCCTCCATGTCCACCCCACCAAGTGAACCACCCCTATTCACTGTCACATACTTATGCAAGCTTGATTCCATCTCATCATCATCATCATTGAATACTAACATAGATTCCACAACTGGGTCCTCAGCATCTGGCTCCCTCTTCCCATAATCATTGGCAGTCAATGGAACATTGTAATCATTCCTACTACACTGAAAAGCTGGTGCACTTCTCCTGTCCTCTGCACCACAGAGATTTAAGCTGGTGTTAGCGTTGAGATCAGCAACAGCTTCAAGGATAGAGCAAGCTTTGGTGACACAAGCTGGAAGAGAAACAGGTTGAGTGCTCTTCTGATGGAAGTTCTGGATATCTTCAAGCAGCAGTGATGCGTAGGACTGCGGAGGATTCAATAGAGCTTCAGGGTTGAGGTCTAAGTCCCGGGATCGCCTTGAAGATCTGCTTCTTGTTAATGTATGGGGTTTTGGGTTGTCCAATCCTGCTGGTACCATTGTTTTCACCACAACATTATCGGTCATTGAAGACTGCACTTTGATATCTCCCTCTTGTTGCACCTTTGTCTTGTAATTCACAGTCATGCCTTTGTCCAATGCAGTTCTGCTGCTATTTGTTCTCTGCAGTGAGGATAAACATATAACTTACATTAATCACATCAATAAGTCTAATCTATTTCTCAACATGAAAGATGAAAGGTCGAATCTCCAAAGCTGAAAAATTGTGAAGCAAATGTTAAAGAGTTAAAATAGTACCTGAATAGCCTCTGTTTCAAATTCCTTTTTGGGTCTGTTTAGAACCCTGTTGCTGTTATTGTTGGCTGCTGAATGTGGAAAAGAAAGGGAGTTAGGTTCAATCTCACTCAATGGATTTCTCTTGTAAGGTGATTGTTCTGCTTTCCTTGAAGAGCTGCGGCTAAGGGATGGAGGCTGCTGATTCTCGTTGAATGGTTTATTATTAGCATTTGCTCTTGCAGGAGACTGAGAACGCGGTGAGGCAGCACCAACATTTCTCTTCACTGTTATCCTCTTGATGCCAGTGGTTGCTGCAGATTCTCCACCACCACCACCATTGTTGTTACTCTTATCCATCACTAGTGATGAAACAGTGGCCGGCACTGAAACCATTTTCCCAGGCCTAGAACTAGTGTTGCTATTGTTTCTTGCAATGGCAGGTGCGTTCTCTGATGACCTTCTTCCAGGAGATCTACTAACTCTCCTCTCTCGGCTGCTTGAACGTTGTTGCTGCTCTCTTTCCCTGCTTGGTGTTCTTCTTCTCCTTTCCTGAGAAGAAGGTCTTGGACTCGGTGACTGGCGGTGCCGCAGCCGGTGTTGGTGCCTCTCATCCTCACACAAATCACTGTTGCTTTCATTGGCATTGCCCTTCTTTGAGTCCTCATCATTGGAAATGGTGTCATTGTCACAATGGTCAAAATCGTAACTTCTCTTTGAACCTGAGTACCTTCTTCTGTGTTCACCAGAAGCAGCAACAGCATTACCTGAGGAGCTTCTGCTGAGTCTCCCACACTGTATGAGAATTGCATCCACCTCCTCTTTGGTGCAGCTTGAAGTCCTCACACCTACAGCACCAATGTTTGTTGCTGCTGGTTGTGCGGTTATGTCACCCATTGATTCAGCGGTGACATTCTGCTGAGTGGTGCAAGGTGGCGACTTGGAATTCCTCTCCCTATCATCATGGCTCTTCCTGTGCTTGATGATGAATATCTCTTTTTTCACATGCCCCTCAACTTCTGCCACTGCCTCATGTTTCTCTTCCACTTTCTTTGGGTTTTCCTTCTTCGGTTTCACTTCTGGGTCAGTTTCCAGTTTGGGTTTGGAAACATTGACACCAACAACAGAAGAAGATTTCTTCAACTCAGCAACTGCGGAAGCTGACTTGGGTGCAGCAAGAGGGGAAGAGGTAGAAGTAGAAGACCCTTTTTTCTTACTCAAACATGCACCCATGGAATTTTGAGAGAAAGATACTTGTGAAGAAAAATGTAAAGTAAAAAAAATGCGTAGATGGTGTTAGGATAGAAAGAACATGAGAATGGAATCAGAGTTAGAAAAGAGAGCAGAGAGGAGGGGGAACGTGGTGTTGAACAATGGCCAAGAATCTTTTTTTCAAAAAAAGATTGTGGCCTTTTTATCAATGACAGTGAAAGAGAAACAATTCAAAATTTGAAATACCGAGCGGGCTGTAATTTTGCGACACAGATTCATTAAAGGGTCAAGTTGTGCTGTCTGATCCAGCCGACCCCACAAAGTCACTAACTTCAATTTCATAATGTTTTTCTGACCATGGAAGTATATACCATGCAGTAATAAATATTAAATACTACTTTGCTTGCACTTCTTGCTCTGTCACCATTCAAATTTGTACAATGGGGAATTCGTATAACGGTTATATATTTCATTTGGACCACAAAAAATTACTGGTGTTATACTTTACGTTGGTTTACGAAACCATCAACGGCTATACTTTGGAATTTTTGTGATAAATCAATCATTGTTGCCTTTACCAACCAGTCAACTGCATGTTAAAGGATAGTCAAAGTTGAAATTATTAAAATCGTCAAAAACACTGACATTAGCCCAAGGTCTACCAACTCCAACGGATAGCCCTCGATGAAACGGCTCACTACAGGATTTGACAGTTTCCACTTATCTGGCTGCTTACAAAAGTTCAGTTTGGAATTCAACTTCTTACTTCTTATTCATGTTCCTAGAATAGAAAAAAAAATATTTTTTATTTTCAAGAACTAAAAAATAATTCATAAAAACCCTACGTATATCTTCTAAATTCTTACTTTTAACTTATATAATTTTACTTCTTACTTGTCGGAGGTTAAGGTAAAACTTTTCCAAACAAATGATTCATCTTCAATTACACGCCAAATTTTAAGAAGCCATGTTATCCATGTTAAAAGTTCATATACGAACAAACAAACACCCAGATAATAGTTTAACTCAGCTAATTATTTATGAAAATTTATTATGTGAAACATTCACAATTTTACGGAACCTGAGTACACAAAAACAAACTGCAGATAAAATTCCTCAAAACAAAATATTGGCCGAAATTTCAAACATCAATGTACATTCGCAACTATTTAGTGAAAAAAAAAATGGCAATATTTGGCCCAGGCCAGACACAGTTAGTATCCGCATGTCACAATGGAGTTGTAACCGTGAGCATGAGAGCTTTGCATGATAACATGTGGTTGGTTAGGAAGAGGTGTTCTCATAACTTGACCCAGCAAACAGCAACTCAAATGAATCATGGTGAACCTACTCCAGGGAAGAGTTCTGATATTTTATTGAAGACATCCATAATCTGAAGTGTTCAAGAGGAAAAACCATCAGAAAAAATTTAAGAGCCAAATCTTAAAAAAATTGACATTTATTAGATTCATTAGAAATTACTCATAGAGAGGGTAATTATATAGCTTTATTCATTAGAAACATGAAGGCATGCTTGCAAATTCAAAACCTCATGTTTTAAATCCCTTTTCTGTGTTAAATCATAAAAATTGTAAACACAGTTCATGCCAGCTGTAAGAACATTAATAAGAATGTTTCTCTCTCTCTAAACTCTTAAAGTAAAAAATATAGTCTTGTCCACATGTTGCAATTGATTATTTGAAGCCAGGAAAAATCAGCAATTCCAGTGGGTTAGAACACAATAGGAGTTTTGATAAGCATACCTCTTTGTCATTTTGATATTTGGTAATATTCATCGGATTCTGTGAACACTGCGACCACAACAAGATTCGGTCAGAGAGGAGTTTTGACATGAAAGACTAATAAAGTATTTAAGTTAGAACATACATCCATGATAGCTGCTTGAACTCTAGGATTTTGAAAAGCCATTGCAACGTCAGGATTGGCCATAATCTTTGAAACGACTTCTTCAGGAGAAAGCCCAATTTGATCTGGTGAAAGTAAAAACACTTTAAGAGAAGACCCAGAGTGGAGTGAAAGATTCATTCGTAAGCTGTTAACAGTGTTTGAAGGGAAATATGCGAGGTGATATTTTCAAAGACTTATCATCAGTTTTCACGGCTTCTGAGAATTCAATAAATTAAACCTAGAGAGAGAAGAAACTAGTGATGTCTACAATCATATAAAGATAAATTAGTCAGCGAAGTCGAGCAAACATTGTTAATGAGTAAAAAAGAATGTTGAATCATACCAAATACTACTGTTTCATAAATTGGCAAGAAAGGTGGTGTGTTTCTGAATGAGATCCTATCAGATTTTTTTTCTTTTTTCACAATGGAACTTACCAAGGCATTTTATCAGTTCAGAGAAAATTTTTATTTTGATTCTTTTAAAAAATAACAGTATATGATCCCCTATTAAAGCAGAACTAAAACCAATATTTGATAAAGAAAATATTAGAATGTTGAGAAGTAACCGGACAGATGGAATCAACTTATAAAAATAAATCATGAATAAATAGTCAATTATCGCCCATTTGTAATGCAACTTCAGAGAAAAAAAAAAAGGTGTTGATCTTCAAGAATCGATGACAAACTAAGTAGAACAGATGATTTCCATAGGATGGAAGCAAGAGAAGAGATTTTTTAATTTAAGAATATTTTCATGTCAATAAGTGACAAGCAAAAATTGAACTACGATAGTTGATCCTGCTCTCAGAAAAGACGTGACACTAAATAAGATTTAAGGCATAACAATGATAAAAAAACTCACCAAATTGCTGCTTAACTTGGGGACTATTGAGGTCAAAATTCTTTAAGGTATCCATCATTTGGCTGTCCCATTCAGTACCACCCATGTTGCTTCTGAAATCAAACATTAAGAATAACAAGGAAGGGTTCATAACCTATATTAATACACCAGAGAAGACTTCATACCCTATATTAACAAAATATGCACAGATTTGTCTAACTGCAGCACATCGGATGAGAGGGAAATAAAAAATAAGAAATACAATTTTTAGATACTTGAGATCTCAAGTAAATGCAATGACATTGAGTGTGGTTGTCATAAGACACATGAACCTGGCTCTGAAAAGCTAAAATATAAATTAATCTAAATATACAAGGGGAGAAGGACAAGGAGATGAACTTTAAACAACAATGTCCGGATGTAAGAACACGCATTTCCAACCCCATAGGTTAGAGGGAGGGCTGGAAGCCAAGAGTACAAAAGAAGTAAAACAGATCTTTCAATCATGGCCACCGTTTTTTCCTAATCCTAAATTATAAATTCTAATATATGAAGGATAAAGAACGAGGGTCAGTTTTAATTATCATCTCATCAAATTCATGAAATAAGAGGTTAATAACTGGATTGTAATTCTGAAGAACTTTTCCATTCACCCAAAAACTAGTTTTTGTAGAAATATGTCAAACAAGCTTAATGCAGATGAGCATTTTCCCATCTTAGCTGTTCAAATTGAGCTATAGTCAATGGGAATATTAGTAAAGCAAAAAGGCTCTAAGCATCTGAAGAAAACAGTGTGAAGAACTTACAGCATTTCTTCCAGTTGTTGACGGTACTGTGGATTCTGCAGCATCCCTATTAAAAGCAGCGACAGAACAGCAACTATCACTCATTGGCCAATTATATCAAGTTATGCAGAAAGACATGACTTTTGACCTACGACTATCTTTAAACATAAAGAAGTGCTTACATTATATAATGGTAACAGATAAAAAAGGATGCGTATATACAAGTGTTGCATACAGTCTATATTAAGCATGTAAACAAAAGTTAACAAGCAAACTCACATTGTGGTTACACGGGATTTATTCCCGAAAGGAGCTAAACAACAAAAATTACACACTGCACTTAAAACTATTATTAGCAGGAAACTGATAAAAGTAGAGAATTACATTTGAAGGTATCAGGATTCCTCATCTCCTCAGGTAAATAGCTGCAACAAAACAAAAAAAAAAGTAAAAACCTTTTGGATAACAAGGGAAAAAAGTTCTTAAATAATCTACACAAACATGTACATCATATATGAAATTTTTATTAAGTAATTGTAAACAAGAACACATTAGGAATCAGTTTATTTTACAAGAGAAAGAAGATAAGTTAGTTCCACTCCACTCCATGATCAACAATTAAAAGGATACCAGTAAACCAATTACAATTCATTTGCGAATAAAGAAAAAAAAATTTAAATGAAAAGAGTGCATAAGTATAGGCTTCCCTCAAAACTATCTGCAGCAAAGTTCCAAGAGGACAGAGGGAAAAACAATTAAGTGCTCCAACAGAATCTTTAGATACATCCAAACTTCCAAAGTAAACATTTCAAAAGAAATAAACAAAAGAATAAAACTACTCTAAACTCCAATTCTGAATATAAAAGGTACTAGCACTAAAGGTACTACTAGTACTTCTGCCATCAGAAGTTCTAAGATAAGAGACTTCTACCAAACTACTCAAAGTTTAAACATATACATATTCCTACTCTACTGACAAAGCCACAAGAAATGCAAAAGTATAAACATTATTTAAGATGAAGGGAATTAATCTTACGGATAAACCATCTTCTGTACTGTTGGGTCCTCCATCATTTTCTCCAAAGCATCCACTGACAAGACTGATTTTTCTATCCAAAAATAAATAATGGCGCTTTAGGACTTGATTAAACCAGAAAGCAGCTCATTGAAGGAAACATGGAAATAACAATTGTACAAACAATATATATTTCAAGACAACAAAAAAAGTTTAATTGATTTAAGCCATAATACCAATGAGATTAAAATGCTAATATTTTTTTTATTTACAACATTATTTTAAATACTTAATCAGAGTCATAAAGTAAAGGAAAGCTAACAAGAAAAAATTCATAAGAGTAAAATTACAAAGCATATGAGGTGCCACGATAAACTCAGCAATGATAAGAATTAATTGATATTTACTATCATAATGCAACGAGTACAACTCATTTATTTGGCAAGACTGATCTAAGGCCATGTTATGTCAGCGCATTTCCCATAAATTGAGGCTTGAATAGATACATCACATTCCATGGGGTTTTCCATCAATAAAGCTGAACTGCAAATATTTACAATTTCAACAGACTCTACTTACTTGTAGATTGAGAACCAGGAAAACCACCAAAACCTTGGTTAAAGGGAACTCCATTTTGAGAAACCTTCAATAAATACGTATTAGATATTAAGAACAACACAGGTCACTGAACTTCTTTAGCAAAAACGTGTATCTTATAAACTCACTTCATCAGGAACCCGGGCTTTCTCCTTGACAGAACTTGATTCATCATCTTTAACACTTTCAAAAGGACTCTTCTGCACAGTTTCTTCAGGAGTAACATCTACAAAAGCTATAATGGAAAGTCTAAGGAATTTTAACAATTAAAGTTTCAATTTTTACGCACATAAAAGCTGTCATCAGATATGATCACTGCAACTTATATGGATAATGAAGGTTTTCCATCTTCAATTTCTGTTGGAAATCTTTATATAGATAACAAGAAATTGTTGCAAATATTTTAAAAATATTTATCATAATTGAAATTTTAAAAAAATAATTAATAAAGGAAATGAAGTAATAAACATTAATAATTATTCAAATACTTTTAATATGCAACAATTTCAAAAATAGTTAAGCTTTTGCTTTCTGTTTTCTCCTCCTCAACTTCCCACTTTCTATTTCCCAACATTATCCCATTTTCTACATTATTTTAGTTTCTGAATATATAATTGGTGTGATCTCACCAACTCACCCCTAGTTTTTCATATTAGAATGTTTAATACAAAGTAACTTGTCACTAAAAGTAAATAACACAAATTACTGTAAACTGGTACACTTGCATGCATGCAAAGCTCAAACAACTTAGTGACATAGATTCATCCTAGCTATAATACAAAAAATAAGAAAGCTTAAAGATCATCATTGGCAAGTCAATGAAGCATTCATGGTATAGGCTGAACCAGTTGGCAATAACCTTTGGAAGATTCCATAAAAAAAAAAAATTATCTGATATCAAATTCAGCATGGCAATATCCTTTGGAAGATTCCATAAAAAAAATATCTGATATCAAATTCAGCATGGCAATACCAAATCATCCTTTAGTATTCTGTAGAACGTCAGTGGAGTTAAGTCAATTAGAACAGTAATCCAGGCTAAAAGCCAAAAAGAAACTACTGTACTAAACCAAATAAATAGGCCAAAAAGAAAAAACAAAGAGCTTTCAAGACCATTACTTAATTTAACCGGAACCGCATATATCTCCTAGTGGACACATCACCTCACCATATATAAAATAGAAAAGTAGCATGTTTCATCGAACAAGAAACAGATAGGATTGCTTTAAGACATTATAAGGTTAAGTTACCAATTTTTTTGGGTTCGTTCTGTACTTCCACTTGATCTTTAATATCAGCAGTTCCTGTAGCTTCTACTTTTGTTGCAGGGATATCTACGGTGATGGTGGATTGAGATCTACTAGATGTTGAAGGTGCTCGAGATTGAGCAGTTGCAGAACCAGCAGGTACAGTGGGCCCTGCTGCTGAAGGCATTGAAAAGGGAAAAGGAGACCCCGGAGAAAAGGCAGCATTGCCAAATTGGTTATTTTGTGAATTCATCTGGCCCATCATGGTCTTGAAAGCTTGTTGCATTGCATATTTCTAAAATAAAATTAGAAAACATGTTTAAATTATGTAATATTTTCAGGACATAAAAAATAAGGCCAGACAGAGCATATACTACAATTAACAAAGTGATAGGAGTGGGAGTACCGATCAAGAGGCTGATAGTAGGCTAATTTTGACTGTTAAGATATAAATGAATGACAAGATTAAAAGTTATTTGAAGGTCGCATTGACCCTGGTGTTTACTTGCTAATCCGACTATTCATTTAAAATCTAATGGTCAAGATATGATCTCCTGAGTCTCACATTGAATGACTCCTCTGACTAGTCATGGTCCCTATAACTTATGGTAGAACTCAAAGAATGCACCAGCTTATATCCATGACTTCTGAAATTTGTAACATACAAACCCATATTTACAGTTAAAATCAAAGTATGCACCAAATTATAGCCTTTACACCAATGACTAACAAACTTTCTAACATCTTCCACAGTTATACTCGAAATTAAAGAATGAACAAGCTTATATCAATGCATAGCAATAGAGTGGCAGTCACCTTTAATCTTGAAGCTACCTGCAAAAACACAAAAATTTATTAAACATAGAGAAAAAATAAATCCGTCATCAGTACATGTAATGTAAAGTTGTGACTACGGTTCTCAGTTCTCACCATAGAAAACAGTGCAGAAAACCCAACACCAACACCAATCCAAAAGAGAGGTGACCCTCTGGAAATAGAGTAAATAGATAAATTATAATGTGAATTTACATGCAAAAGATGTCACCAAATTTAAATCAACAAAATATCCATCAACTACGACCACCTCAGTAGCTGCCCATCATAAAAACATGAGATCACAATTTTAAAGAAAAGTAATATGAAAAATGTAAAGAGAGTAAATGATTACATAGTTGAGGACGGAGGTGGTGATAATTGTGGGTTAACTCCAACTGATGTCGTTTCTTGAGTTTTTGAAGAAGAAACACTTGCAAAATGATTTACTACCACCTTCTCCTGCACTGTTTCACTGACATGCATTACTTATACGTCTTAAGTGATGAGTGAAAAATATTGATAGAGATATTCAACTTGCACAGCAAGCACTCATTAATCACAAGAGAATAAAAGTCAACAGACAAGATAAATATACATTACTTAAATGGATTCAAAATACACAGACATGAGATTAATTTTTTAACCATGGATTCGAATTCAAAATGCTATAAAGTAAGCTTGAGCAAAACTCCAAAATCCACAACCTGTGTCTGTCTACGAACACTATATTCCAAGCGTAGAACTACTACTACTCTTAAACATAGAGTGGTGAACTATTATATATAGAATGATATATTGATTCATCATAAATTAGGGCTCATTTGTTTGTACTTCTTAATAGAGTAAAAAGTGCTTCATAAATTTGAAAGACTAAAATGGTATTTTTAAAATTGTATTTTTTTCCCTCAAATTCCGTGTTTCGGAAATAAAACCATTTTTTTTTTCAAAATTGAGGGACTAAAATGAACTTTTTTTAATTTGAAGGGCTAAAACCAGATTATCCTAAATTTCATGAACTAAAAACATAATTAAACCCGAAAAAGAAGAGAGGACTTAAACTTTCTAAAATAGTGGCTTCCAGAACAAAAGTCCTATCATTAAAAGTGTCTTTGTCTATTGCCTGAATATCCAAAACAATCCTTAAACCCTTGAAAATGTCAACATAGTGTATTCATGACTCATGTCCAATAACAACAGAACCAACATGTTCAATTCGGTTTCTATCTTTAGTGCCGAGGAAGGAACAAAAAGCAAAAACAAACACAGCAATAGCATAATCAGACCTATCAATTCAACTTGAACAGTACACATTTCATTTTATTGGACTCCATCAGAACCCAGTGATTCAGCGAATCCTTTTCCTACCAAGAATAAATTCCAACCCAAAATTCTAATCCCCATCAAACACACCCACGCGCACATAGAAAGATAATAACAAAACAAGACAAAAAGTTGAAGAACTGAATACCAGACTTCGGGCCATGATGGGAGGAAGAAAGCGCAGAAACACGATATCGACAACGGTGAGGAGCAATCAAGACCCTCCCAAAAGAGAAGGGCTTTCTTCTTAACACGTCTCTGTCTGCAGCGTCTCTTGCAGGAACACGTCCCAACATCAAAGGTTTAGAGGAAGACACAAGGGCCAAGTTAAGGTTCTCCATCTTCTTCTCGCTTCCAATATATGTAACCCAAAATCAAAAAGAAACAGAGATTAAGAGCAAACAATGAACCGAAACAGTTGAAATCAATAGTGATGGGAGTGGCAGTGGATTTAGAAGCAAAGGGGTACAATTTATGGGAAATTTTTGAACTTCAAGAAATTTCGGTAAGTGGGTTTGGACTTAGGGGTATGGCAGAGAAGGGGGCAAGATTGCAATGGAGTGTGAAGTGGCTAATGAAGGTTTGAGGTTTTGGGTTGTGTAGTTGTAGGGATAAGTGACAAAATAAAAACTTGAACTTTGCAAATGCTATTAGAACGATGTCGTCTATAGAATATTTGCTGACATTTTTTCTTTTTTTCCTTTTACTTCTTGCTGCAGCGGATATTTATTTATAACTTTTTTATTTTGACTAATTTTACAATTAAATAGTTTCATATTAAGAAAAAGTGTTTATATAAGTTTAAATGTAGTTTTTTTCATGTGGAATAAATCAACAAAATATATTTTGCTTTTTCGAAGGTGGAGATAATCTTATAAGAGACCATGGTTTCCAATTAGGTTGAGAAGTTTTGTTTGCCATCCTCTATTTTAGGATGGTTTCAACAACACTTCAATATTAAATCATGTATCACATCAAGGAATTATATATATATATATATATATATATATATATATATCATTAATCTTAAATTGTATTTTTTTAGGATGTGTTTGAAAATACCATGAGAAAATTGATTCTATTTTACGTGAGAAAATTAATTTTGGTTAATGGCGAAGTTAGAAAGAGTTGTTTCTGTAAATTTTTTATCTACAATTTAATCTCTGTTCTATTTATTTTAATTTTTCATCTATAAATTAATGGTAAAAGTAATGAATAATATATTTATGTTTTGTCATTGATATTTGTTATACTCATGAATAATAAAGTTTTGATAAATTTGTTATTTTTAATATCAAATATAAATATAACATTGATATAAATAATAAATTTGGTCTTAAGGAGACACAATATTTTTCTATTTTGTAAAAAAATATTCTGACAAAATTGAAACAAATAGAACTGAGATCAAATTGAAACAAATAAACATATATAAGAACTAAATTGAAATAAATAGACATATATGGAGAGTAGGTTGAAATAGACATTTGACAGATACTTTATCATGTGACAATACCTTGTTACGTGTCACTAATATCACGTGTCACACACAATGTCACGTATTTAGGATTTGACACGTGACAATTTAAAAAAAAAATTAAAAAAATCAGGAATTGACATGTAACACATCATTAACTATATTTGCAAAAAATTAACAGAATGTACTATATTAATGCAATTTTGAATATGAATACTAAATTAAAATAAACTTAAGAGTAAGTACTATTTTAAAATTTTGAAACCAATGTTCTGAATAATTAAGCCGAAGTTAATTAAGCCAAAATTGATCAAAGCCATCGAGGTAAAATGGTGAGGTTTGATAATGAAACGCGCGTAAACCATCTAAACGCAGGACCTTTCAGAGATGTTGAAAAAATACAACAAAAGATTAGTATGTAGTTTTTGCTGAGTTGATTTGGACAATTGCAGGACCTTTCATAGTCGATATACAGTGTAGAAATGTTCTCCCATCGTAAACAAATTCTTCGTTTTTTAAAAGCACCAATTCTCTCAATTTATTTTATTAATATTGTTTCGCTTTCTTGCAATATTTTTCTTTTACGAATTAGGATATATTTACACCATCCAAGTGTTTTCAAATTGGTCATTTATATATAATTATAGAAACTAATTTAAATCAAAGTCAAATGTGATCTGTCTACTGTAAAGCATTATGGGATAGGATGAGAACCAGGTGTAGATTTGATTATAACGTCTTCATTTTTATATTAAAATTTTATTTTCTTCTTTGTGTATTATAAATATGAAATATTTGTTTTTTCTTTATCTTTATTAAAAAAAATATGCACTTACTTTCATATTCATTTATTTATTGTTTCAAATAATAAAATTAAATATTTTTTATAAAAAAAATCATTAAAAAAATATTGTATTATTAAATGTTCTCACCAAATTAAGATAAAGTGCTTTAGAGGTAAAAGTAATGAAATTATACGAAGACAAGTTGACAATAAACTATCGATCTATTTGCATCTTGGAACACTCATGTTGATAAGAGTTTAAAGAGAATAAAAAATAGAATGACATAAAAATGAGCACAGAAAATTGAATAAATGCTCAATATATGTATTTATAGGTTTTTTTACCCATTAATAAATAATATAATTAGTTATTTTAAAAATAGTTTGTTAACTGTAATATGATAATTAGTTATCACATCATAAGATATTATCTGAAAATGTTTTAAAAGTATTTTTCAACATATTAGAAGATACATTAATTATTTAATGTAAAAAAACATATATTACTTTCTATTATGCTAAACATAAAAAAGAAATTATTATTACATAAATACCAAATAAACAGTATAAATAACACTCGAATAAATGTCAAATAATTATGAAAAAAAAATTGAAATATATATCTTCAAAATAAGTATTCTAAGTAGTTATCATAACTTAATAATTTAAGATATTATCTGAAAATATCTTGAAAATGTTTTCTAATATATCAAGGGTACATCAATTATTAAATGTAAAAAAAATGTATTTTTTCTATTATGTTAAATATAAAAAACATAATCATATAAAAAAATTATAATCATATATTAAATATGGAATAAAAATATAAATAACAGTTAAATAATCGTGAAAATAAATAAAAGAGAAATATGCGTCTTAAAAATAAGTTAGAAAACTAAAAACAATATAAAATAACATAAGTTTGTTACGTTACCAGTTACCAGATAATTAAAAGTATTCTAATAATTTGAAACAAAAATAACATGATGGATATCTAAATACTTTTCCATTTCTATAACTAACTTAAGCAAATCTTATCAATACGAAGAGGAAGATTTTGGTCAAAATTGGAACGTAGTCTTATAAGGTGTCTTTCTTTTTTATTGTATTTTTTTTTTTTATATGATGTTTGCCTTTTCATTTCAAAACCAGTAAAAAAGACGATTTAAAATTGTAATTATGAGGATTTTTAGTGAATTATTCAATAAAAACATTTACGTTGTGTTTGGATAATTTAATAAAATAATTTATTAATTTAAACAATTTCTTTAAAGTAAAATGACTTCTTTGATGGAGAAAATTAAAATTCCACTAGTTAAAAAAAGTTTATTGGTCAAGATAAAAAAAGTCTACAAATTCAAAAAGTCGACTTAAATCGACCTTCAGCTTAGATTGAATCATATTGACATCTAGTCTGAGCCGACTTAGTTTGATTATGAGTCTAGACTGACTTGAACCAACCTTTGGTCAAAGCCAAAGGTTGAGTTGCGTGAATCCAAGCTAAAAATCGACTTAAGTCACCTGAACTGAAGGTTAAGTCATGTCGTTTCGTACCGATTTGACATAAACCGAATGTCGAGCCAATTCAGAATAAACCTAAGGTTAAACCAATTTGACATAAACCAAAGATCGAACTAAGTCGCCCCGAACCAAGGTCGAATCAAATGGTCAAAAGTAGATCTGAATCAACCAGGACTGAAGGTCGAGTCGAAACGACCTGAGAAGAGTTGGGTCGAGTTGGCCTGGGGAAAATCGCCCTAAGTTAACACGGGTCAAAAGTCTAGCCAAAGACAAATGTAAAAACGAATATTAGAAAGGAAGTTCCACATTAGTTAGAACTTATAGTGAGACTTACTTTGTTATAAAAGGATTTACCTCAAGTTCAACAAAAAATCCCATGTACGGATCCAACCTCTCATAGAACTTGACGTACCAGCCTATCAGCTTGTGTCAATGTGGGATCCATCGTTGTCCTACACCAATTAGGCCTCTAAGTACAACAAATTGAAGCTCATTTTGTCCAACATACAATGAAACTATTCTTTAGTATATTGGTGTGCATCAGATATTTCCACTATCATCTTTAACAACAATCTAAGGTCAAACTTCAATGAATTGATTCACATTTGAACACCCTGTAAAGAAAAATTTGTTAATGAGTCTGTCCTTAGTCTTTTAAACCATAACACATATATACTAGACATCTTTAATTTCATTTGTTGACTTCGATTTAGAAATAAGAGTAGCATGTATTAAACATTATATAAGTTATGCATTCCAGAAATCATCAGATTTTAATATTTTCAAGCCATGACAACAATGCAAAATCAAGCATGACTTATAGGAAATTGACCAAAAGACTTACCCTCACAATGCTTCCACCAGCTACACCTCCTTTTATTCCATCAACCTCAAAACCATGTTTATTAACATCAAATGACCATATCACGATCGTATTAGGTGGAGAAACAAAGTTCCTTTGAGGGATTGGGATCTTCTTCACAATATACTCACACACAACATCAATATTATACTTTAAGTGTGCTGAAATGGGTATTATTGGTGCACCATCAACAACAGCTCCCTGGTAAGTTATAAAAAAAATAGAACAATTATCATGTAGGTTATTGAAAACGAACCCACTAGTGTAAAAGAAATCTCTTCAAAGAAACTTACATGTATAAACTTGGAAATTGCTTCATGCTGATTGATTGCCACATTTTCCTGAATCAAGTCAACCTTGTTTCGAAGGATTATTATATGTTGTAGACGCATAATTTCCACAACATCTAAGTGCTCAACGATTTGTGGTTGTGGGCAACTTTCATTAGCAACTACGAGTAGTAAGGGTCCTTCATGATTGTTGTTCCATTGAGCATAGTGGCCATGAGAATATCATGCCCCAACAGAAATTGGTAAAGTAAAAAGAAATATCTCACTTGTGAAAACAAACCATACGTTATACACAATAAAAAGCAGCCCAAAAATAATGCAAATCCAGGACATTACTGGACAATCCACAAATGAAACATGTCTCAACAATTTCATCTTGTTGTTTTCGAACCCTGGCACATCACACTTAGGACTACCTTCTTTCCCACTTCCATAAGTCTTGTAAAAAAAATTGATCAGCTCACCAAAAAGTAAATTATTACCTGATATCATTGCGACTAATGTAAAAATAAACACCAACTTGTAGCACATTGATCTTGAACTTGAACACCGTTCAACTTCACAATTGTATATTTTTGCAACAAATACCAACGTATGAAACTGAAAAAATTCAAACACGAAATAAAAAAAAAAAACTAAAAAATCATAAACACTTTAGCAAAACTATAAAACAAAACAAAATCTCAAAAACAAAAGCGAAGAAAATAAATGTCATATTTGATCAAACTCGGAAAAAGCAAAGTAAAACTCAAAAAGTAAAAACTTAAAAATAATGAATAAACCAAAATCACAAACGAAAAAACTAAAAAACAAAAATATAATACCTTGACAAACTTAGGAGATGTAGAGAATAAAATCACCTAACACCATCCTTAAAATTAAAAAATTGATCTCAATGCAACCTCGGTTAGAGTTATTAATGCATGCAATATCAATTAACTCAATGCATAATATTTCCTCCATTAAACAATTATAGAGATGAGAAAACACAAAATTATTTTTATGACCAAACAATGAAGCGGAAAGGAGGTTGGACACCAGGGCTAAAGTAGTAAAATACTGAATCCTAAGTTTAGAAAACAGACAACATATTTAAAAGACTGGAAATTAAAAAAAAAAACATGTAAAATTAACGGGTATCAATGAATAAAGTTGGAATATTTGGACAATAGATGCGTGCTTTTACAAAAAAAAAATTGTAAAATGAACATGTATTAACGAATAAAATTAAGATATTTAGATAATATCTGGGTGTTTGTTTTCATGTATTACCGAAAGAGTTTCTATAAATATTCATAGTAAGAGTACTTACGTGACAAATTTCTCATAGTCTAGTTTATTTATTTGTATTAGTACTTAATATTTATTTATCTTTGATGTTGTCGTAGCTTTTAAATAACGCAGCGTGTATTGGATTAGGATCCTATCCAATGGAAGTCAGCGAAGAAGGCACAAGGAGGGTGCAACACCTCGCCCAATCGGGTCTCTCCCGGGTTCCACCCGAATACATTCAACCCCTTCATACCCGACCCTTTTTTCACACCCGAACCGAACCTCGGAATATTCCTCTCATCGACCTATCTTTCTTCGACCCGACCCGCCGCGCCTCCACCCGCGAATCCATCGCAAGCGCCTGCCGCGACTGGGGCGCCTTCCACGTCACCAACCACGGCGTCCCTCTGTCACTCCTCGATGCCATACGCCGCGCTGGCCGCGCATTCTTCACCGAATGCCCCATGCCGGAGAAGCTCCGCTACGCCTGCTCCACGGCTGCGTCGGAGGGATACGGCAGCAAGATGCTGGCAACCTCCGATCAGCAGCAAGACGACGCCGTCGCGCACATCCTCGATTGGAGGGACTACTTCGACCACCACACTCTCCCCCTCTCTCGGCGGAACCCTGATCGGTGGCCGGAGTTTCCCCCCGATTACCGGGACACGGTGGCGAGGTACAGCGACGAGATGAAGATTCTGGCGCAAAAGTTGCTGGCTTTGATATCTGAGAGTCTAGGGTTGCGTGCTTCGTGCATTGAAGATGCTGTTGGAGAATTTTACCAGAACATCACGATTAGCTTCTATCCTCCGTGTCCCGAACCAGATCTCACGCTTGGGTTGCAATCGCATTCTGATATAGGTGCAATCTCGCTTTTGATTCAGGATGACGTGGAGGGTCTTCAAGTGCTTAAGAGTGGTGATGAAGGTGGTGACAAGTGGGTCACTGTTGAGCCCTTGTCAGATGCTGTTCTTGTTCTCTTGGCTGACCAAACTGAGGTAAATAAACTGTTGACCCCTTTAGTTTCTTATAAATTTACTCATGGAAATTCTGTTGAACTTGAACATTTGATTTTTGTACTGGACAAATGTTGTTCTTAGGTCTTTTTGGGTCTGGTTTTCAATCATAATTGAAGTTTTATCTCGGTAATTTATACTGATATTTAGTTGTTACCTTGTCTGATGACACAAAGGGCTATTGAATAATAGGACTAGGGGTGTGCTTGGGATAACATTGGGTTGAAAGTAACCCACGTTTTTCCCTAATCCACAAATACAGTTCCTTCTCTGTTTTCAGTTTCCAAATATGTGTGGAGGATGCTTAGTATTTTTCAAACGGCAAATCAAACACCCACTAAGAGTATCTGAAGAGAAGAAAGTGCTTGATAAAAACCTTCTGAAAGACTTATTCTTAATGAGTGAAATTTGGTTGAGTTGCAGTGATCACGTTTCCCATTTGGGTTTACTCCCAAACTAGTGAGAGCTAGGTGAATTTCAACTGATAGAGGAAAGAGGGATAGAAAAAGTGTTAAAAAAGAATGCAGTGTGCTTCTAATATGAAATAAGTGGGTTGGAGACTTTTAGCAGATTGCAGATATTAGTCTTTTAGCAGATTGCAGATATAAAAAAAGAATTGCAGATATTAAAGTTGGGGTTAATTAATTCACAATTAGTCTTTTTGCAAGTTTTCAACTAACAGAAAGTTGTTTTGGCACCAGATTATAACCAATGGAAGGTACAGGAGCTGTGAGCATAGGGCAATTACTAATCCTGATAGAGCAAGGCTTTCTGTTGCAACATTTCATGACCCTGCTAAGACAGTCAAGATCTCCCCTGTCTCTGAACTGATAGATGAGTCATCGCCTGCTAAATACCGTGATGTTGTGTATGGAGACTATGTGTTTTCATGGTATACCAAAGGCCCGGAAGGAAAACGAAATATTGATGCACTTGTGCTGGATTCTTAGGTTTGTGCTTTTTTATCTCTCTTTGTCTCGTGGCTTGGTTGTGTCTTGTGGGGGAAAGGAAGTAAAGTTATTTTATAATGTAAAATTCTCTTACTTGGATAGTAAATAAAACCTTGAATCTTCCTTACTGTGGCAAGCTGTTTGTAACAGACGATGATAATCACTATTATGTTGTGATTAAGAACAATATGATACCTACAATCTTTCTTTGACCTAACTTAAAAACTTAATATTGTAACCGAAAAAAATTATAAATAAATAAGTAAATGCACTATGAACTGACTAATTGAATCAACTTTTCAAAAAATGAAATTTAATTGAAAAAAAAAAAAGACTTGAATTATTTCAACAGAAATGACTAATTTAACTCATTTATAAATTAATTTATTATTTACTGATGGACTTATACCAGCTTCAATCAAATGTTGCAATTTTTTGTGACATACAATTAAATGGATTACATTCACACAACGTGGACAAACATTTTGTTAACATATATAACACTTTAGGGTAGATGATACACTAAATAAATTTATTTGATTTTAAGTGTTCGCAGAACTTTTATCATCATATGGAACTTTGTTTAAATTCTTAGAGATTTACAAACTTTAATGAGAATTGCTTAGAGTTTATTATGTATTGGAGTTTGTTTTAGTTATTGTTTTTATATATTTATAAATCTGCTCACAATGCAAAACTTGTAAGATCTTTGGCTTATATGAATCTGATTGGTAAAAACTGTCCAAGAATGTGGATTATGCACAAAATAAGTTAGATATAAAAAAAAAAAAACTCACTTATGTGTCATTAATTTGTGTCACTTGTAATGACTGTATTTTAGAGAACCATCGTTTGGGCAGAACTCAAAAAAGGCAACAGCCCATGGCTAGTGAAATTTCTAACAGACAAACCCTTATTTACAGTTGAACTCAAAGTATGCACCAAATTATAGCCTTTTCACCAATGACTAGACAACTTTGTTACATCTTGCAGAGTTATACTCGAACTCATATAATGAACCATCTATATCAATGCATAGAGTGACATTCACCTTTAATCTTGAAGATAACTGCAAAAACACAAAGATTTATTATATATACAGCAAAAGTAAATCTGTCATCAGTACATCATACATGTAATGTACAGTTGTGACAACGGTTCTCAGTTCTCACCACAGAAAACAGTGCAGAAAGCCCAACACCAACACCAATCCAAAAGAGCGGTGACCTTCTAGAAATATAGTAAATAGATAAATCAAGTGTGAATTTACATGCAAAAGATGTCAGCAAACTTAAATCAATAAAATATCCATCAACCACGACCACCTCAGTAGCGCCCATCCTAAAAACATGAGATAACAATTTTAAAGAAAAGTAATATGAAAAAGGTAAAGAGAGTAAATGATTACATAGTTGAGGACGGAGGTGGTGATAATTGTGGGTTAACTCCAATTGATGTCGTTTCTTGAGTTTTTGAAGAAGAAACACTTGCAAAATGATTTACTATCAGCTTCTCCTGCACTGTTTCACTGACATGCATTACTTATACGTCTTAAGCGATGAGTGAAAAATATTGATAGAGATATTCAACTTGCACAGCAAGCACTCATTAATCACAAGAGAATAGAAGTCAATAGACAATATAAATATACATTACTCAAATGGATTCAAAATACACAGACATGAGATTAATTTTTTAACCATGGATTCAAATTCAAAATGCTATCAAGATAAGCTTGAGCAAAACTCCAAAATCCACAATCTGTGTCTGTCTACGAACACTATCTTCTTAGTGTAGAAGTAATACTCTTAAACATAGAGTGGTGAACTATTATTATATATAGAATGATATATCGATTCATCATAAATTAGGGCTCATTTGTTTGTATTTTTAAACATAATTTCATGAACTAAAAACATAATTAAACCAGAAAAAGAAGAGGATTTAAACTTTTCTAAAAGAGTGGCTTCCAAAACAAGAGTCGTATCACTAAAATTGTCTTTCTCAATTACCTGCATATCCAAAACACTCCCTTAAACCCTTGCAAATGTCAACATAGTGTATTCGTATGACTCAAATCCAACAACAGAACCAACATGTTCAATTCGGTTTCTATCTTGCCGAGGAAGAAACAAAAAGCAAAAAAACACAGCAAAAGCATAATCAGGACCTATCAATTCAACTTCAACAGTACACATTTCATTTTATTGGACTCTATCAGAATGCAGTGATTCAGTTAATGAAGCACCTGGCCTTTCCCTTTCTGAGGAACACAGCCACGTGAGGAGAGCTCATGGCTGCAGTGGCAGAACAACGAGAACAGAGCACGGGATTTAGGCACGAAAGAAGAAACACAGGTATGTAAACTCTTCTCTATCTTGATTTGAGAGTAATTTCTGAAGTTACAAACTGGAACGAGAAACCTATCTTAAATAGGTTTAGAAAGGGAGAAAAACTAAAAACCTAGATAACTGATAAATCAGTTATCGTAAAACCTAGGGGGAAGAAACAGAAAACCTAAAGGGTTTCAATATCAGTGAATCTTTTTCCCATCAAGAATAAAGATTCTAATCCCCCATCAAACACACCAATGCTAACATAGAAAGATAATAAGAAAACTAGACAAAAAGTTGAAAGAACTGAATACCAGATTTCTGACCATGATGGGAGGAAGAGAGCGCAGAAACACGGTATCGGCAACGGTGAGGAGCAATGAAGACCCTCCCAAGAGAGAAGGGCTTTCTTCTTAAAACATCTCTGTCAGTGGCGTCTCTTGCAAGAACACGTCCCAACATCAAAGGTTTAGAGGAAGACACAAGGGCCAAGTTAAGGTTCTCCATCTTCTTCTCACTTCCAAGCAATGTAACCTAGAGAAGGGGCAAGATTGCAATGGAGTGTGGAGTGGCTAATGAAGGTTTGAGGTTTTGGGTACGAGATTTTGTACAGAATATTTGCTAATATTTTATTTATTTATTTTTACTTTTATATGTAAAAAAAATCAGTACTAAATGAATATATTATATATAAATAATGAGCGAAGAGGGGGAAGATAAAGCAAAACACATAAAAGATGTGAATGAGAAATACAGAGAGAATAATCAGAAAGATAAAGCAAAATACATAAAAGATGTAAGATTTATGAGAATATAAATCTGGCAGAACCGATTAGATATTCTTTCATAAACTTTCATCTCAAGAACATGAAAGATAAATACAAAATATAAAATGTTTTTAAGCCTTTAAATGATTATCGCATCTTTTAATAAATATTACTCAAGGCATCCGTAGATAGAGATGGCAAATAAACCCGTCCCCGTGGGTATTGCCCGAACCCGTCCCTGTTTTGATGGGAATCCCCGCATTGACTGGGTATGGGTATGGGTATGGGGAATCCCCGACTTTTTCAGTTGGGTATGGGGATGGGTATGGAGATGTACATATACCCGCCATAATACCCGTCCCCGCCATATCTCCATTCTCGTTTAAATTATTAAAATATTCACAATTAATTAAGTAACTCCTATATATATATATATATATATATATATATATTTTCTATTTTTTTTTTCTTTTATTTTT
>Ga0214544_1000184_pt1 | contig 97957 bp, 45 predicted proteins | sample CNSS3metaG_FD_160074 | JGI IMG/M metagenome (GOLD analysis project Ga0214544, IMG submission 160074) | Root nodule microbial communities from cowpea collected in UCLA plant growth center, Los Angeles, California, USA - CNSS3 | ecosystem: Host-associated > Plants > Roots > Nodule | place: USA...
TATATTTTTAAAATATATATATATATATATATATATATATATATATATATATATATATTCTAATCCAATTTTTTCTAAGCTACACATCTTATATTGCCTTGTCTTCAATCTTCCAGTTTCAAGTATTGGTATTGGTAGGTTGTCTTCTTCCAAGTATACCCCTTGACATTTTTTTTTTTCATTTCTTTGAAATTGGACATATACATCAAACCCTATATAGACAATGAGATTTATGCTATGCTTATTGGTAAATGATGAAATCAAAATAAGAATACTTGACATATGGCAATTGAAGTTTATTATTTGTTTATTTTGTTTATTTGTCAGGAATCAACTGAAGGATGTGGACTTGTCAAAGCACTAATTAAAAGGATTTCCATAATGCTAAACGTCATTTTATATTTACTTTTATAATTATTTGAATTTGTATGAACTTGAGGTTATTTGAACTTTATTTAAAATTTATGACAGTGATGTATTTTATTTTATTTGAATTTATGAATAAATATTTATTTTTTAAATAATCTTGTAAATATCCGCGGGTACCCGTGAATATAATAAAAATAGAGAGGTACCTGCATAATGGATACCCAACGGATATAGATACCGCTACGGACAAATATTTATCCAGCGGGTAGGGTACAAGGGAGCTATTTCCTATACTCTACACGCCCCGTTGACAAGACACATATTAGCAAGACATATTTAAAAGTTTTTGGTTTAAATTTAATAACATGTTAAGTTATTCAATGATCAAAAAAATAATTGATAGCAAAAATTAAAAGTTCAAGTTATAATTTAGTAACATGTTCTACCATCACTTAATAAAATCCATCACAAACAATAACTTTGATACTCCAATAAAAAAATAAAAAGAAAAAAAGTCAACGAATACAATAATAAGATCACCTTAAAAGTTATAAGATACAAGACGAAGGTAATTGCATAATAAATTTATTGAATAAAGGTTTGAATCACGACAATGAAGCAAGATAAATTAAGAAAGTGTTAATTATATCAAACCAATCTCTTTCTCAATACTAAAGATAAATTTTTAATTAATAGAAATAATTTTTATGTTTTTCATATGTTAAAATCATTAAAAGTATAAACTTCGAAAGATTTTAATTGCTTACAAAGTAAGTTTAATACATTGAGTATAATAAATTAAAAGGATTTGAGATATAATTGATTGATCTATTGAAATATAGTAAAATTTATATAATTGAGTTTTAAGCGATTTTAATATTGAATTATTATTTTCATTGACTATGTTCTCACTTGTTTTCCCTACATATCTAAGAATACGCTGGTATACTAAAATACATTTTAATGTATTAAAATGTAACTAAGAAACACATATAAGAATACATTTAAATGGATTTAAATGTAAGTAAAAAATACGTAGGGTTTTGGAACACATTCAAAATGTTTTTAATTTAGTTAATTGTCCAATCGAAATTAAAAAAAATAAATAAAACAATGTGTTTTGATTAACGGATGGATTAATCAAAACGTAAGTTTGTTTAGACGAGAGAAAGTGGAAAGAAATAAAAGAATTTTTTTGTGGAAATTTTGGAGTGATTTATTGTGTACGATAGAATAAAAAACATTTTAATTGACAAAATTATAAGATTATAATTTTATCATTGTAATTAAAATCAAATGGAATTGATTAAAATTAATTTAAAATAAAATGTGAGTAATTAATTAAAGTAATCTTCCCTACAATCATGTTTCTTTCTCTCACATAACATTGATTTAGTGCATGTTCAATCAATTTCATGAACGCAAAAGTTGATATTTGTAGTTTCTTTTGAAAGTGAATTTTTAATTTTTAAATTAATTTTAAAACCAAACATACTTAGATTTTGTGTTGAAAAATTCATAATCACGTCTTTTTGAGTACCCTAAACCAAGCACACTCTTATTAATTACACTGAATCAGGCATGGTAAAGCATACACAACTACATACTCAATTATAGATTCAAGTATAAGCACAGAATCGATTATACTGATTTTGTTGGTGCTCCATAATCGATTTGATCAACTACACCAACACAATCAAGATCTCATTCACACACTTTTTATTAGAAACATCAAATGGTCAATCTTGTTGAATTCATCAAATCTCGAAACTTCAGGTTTCTGTATCAACAAATTCCACTTATTTGAGCTTCTCATGTAGTAAATTCTCAGCTAAATATCTGTCTTAATGCTAAAGATCTTTGCTTCGATTTCAATACAAGATCTTGCAAAATGCTGATTTCTTATTCAAGATCTCACCTCAAAATTTTGCATCAAACGTGCTCTTTCAATTTATCTGAACTTTCTTCACATGCATACCTAGAACCTACATTTCTCACTTTGGGTTGCTATTGAATTGTAAGAAAGTTGCTTAATTATGATTGTTTCAAATTATTTAAAACCTTTAAAGTAGGAATAAAAATAAGAGTAGACAAGTCTTGGTGTCATTTCGAAGAACAAAGCTATACTATTACAACAACAATAGTTCCTGATACTACATGCTCTAACAACTTAGAACATATATGTTAAGGTGGGATCCAAATCCTTAGCATAGAAGTATCTGAAGAATCATAATGTCATGTGAATGAAAATCTGACCAACAAAATATCAAACAACAGGGAATTTGCAGAATAAAAGAGGTTAGTGAAAGCCCTAGGATGCTACACTACACTACACTACACTACACTACACCATTCCATTCTTCATCAAGAAAAGGGTAGTCAATGTACCCAACAAGCGGATCAGGATGGCCTTTATAGAATGTTTCCCTGTTATACTTGTTCAGAGGAGCATTCAGAGCAAATCTCTTGGGCAAATCTGGATTCGACAAGAACAAACGACCATAGGCAACAAGATCAGCCCTGTTTTCAGCAATGGCTTTCATCCCTTCTTCCCTGTCATAACCTCCAACAGCTATAAAAGTGCCATTGAAGGCCTTTCTCATAAGCACCATGCCCTGAGGGCTTTCGAGTTTACCTCCCATACTTCCCATTCTGGGAGCCACCACGTGTAAATAAGCAATGTTATACCTATTGAGGGCATTGGCCATGTAAAGCCCCAGTTGCAGGGGATTTGAATCTCCTGACTGAAAATAGTCTATAAAAGGTGATAACCTAATACCAACTCTATCAGCTCCTATCTCATTAACAATGGCTTCAACAACCTCCAAGGAAAATCTGCACCTGTTCTCAAGGGATCCACCGTACTTGTCTGTTCTGTCATTCACCTGGTCTTTCATAAATTGATCCAGTAGGAAGCCGTGTGCCCCGTGGATCTCAACCCCATCAAAACCTACAATTTCCACAACCTTAAGGATTGTTTGAAGCATTTGTACGAGCAAGATGAATGCGAAGGAAATTAAATACCTGCTTCGATGGCATTCCTTGCAGCAATTCTGAAGTCATTGACGATGTGAGGAATTTCATCGGTCCTTAGGCGCCGTGGTGGCGTGTATTCCGAGGATCTCACTGCCCTGTCCGTAGAGGAAATGGGTTGTTGCCCATTCGGCTGATAACCTGTAGAAAAAGGCGAAAGATTTGAACTTAGAACTTGAAATTAAAATTGGATTGAGCATGTGAATTAATTCTCAAAAAAAAAATGAACAAAAGAAAAATTACCTGTGTTTGAAACTCTTCCCACGTGCCAAATCTGAAGGAAGAAGATACCGCCTTTGGCGTGAACAGCATCGACGATGGGTTTCCATGCTTCCACCTGCTCCTTCGTCCATATGCCAGGCGTGTCGGGAAAGCTTCAGACAGAGATGTGTTATGGAATGAAAAGGGGTATGAAAGATGAAGATGAAGATGATAAAAATGAGAGTAACAGTGATAATAAATAATACCCTTGAGCGGTGTCGGAGACTCCGGTGGCTTCGGCGATGAGAAGGCCACCGTTGGAGGATCTCTGAGAATAATAGAGGACGGCGTGGGGTTGTGGAACGTTGTTGTAGGACCTCTCTCTGGTGAGTGGTGCCAAGACAACTCTGAAAAAGCGATGAAAAATCAAAGGATTGTTTTCTGAGAGAATGGAGGGTAGAAATGAAGAAACATGCATACATACCTGTGAGATAGATTGAATCTACCCATTTTGTAGGGAGTGATAAGAGGATTTGGTGGGTTGGTTGTAGATGGAGCAGCCATGTGTGGTGTGAGAGTTGAAGATGATGATTGAATTTGGAGTTGAATTGAATTTGAATCTGAATTTGAAGAGGTGCAGTTATAAACATAACAGAAGAGAAAGATTTGAAGTAGAAGAAGGAGAGAGTGACGTTTGCAATTGCGTAACAGTAGATTCCGCTTATTCATCACGTTTTCTTCCCCCACTACCCTGCTCTACCTACACACTATATATTATTAATACTTTACATTAATGAACATTTAATCTTGATTTAAAAAATTATTAGTAAAATCTTAACTCCTAATCGCAACTGTAGCGTTGTAATGTTATAACTGTCTGAGTGTGACATTGAACACGCACTGCATCACATGTTGTTTCTATCACAGGACATGGTCCCATGCTACAATAATTATGTTACCTACCAATATTTGAATTTTTTTTTCTCCACACAACCCAAAATGATAAAATAATTGCACGAACAAACTCGTTTTGGGGCAAAATTTGCAGAAATGAACCTGTCCCAGAAACTGGTCGGAATTGAGTTTGCATTTTCTTTTGTGGTGATAATGAACCAACCATCATATATTTTGCTTCTTCATTTCCTTTCATGGTTTTTTGCTCCTAAAAGGGCAAAGAAATGGTGTAACCAAATATTTAGGGATCTTTTGTATGTCAAAACCGATTTTTTAATTAAATAATATTCTTCCACAAGTTATAGAGCAAAATTCAATGTTTCTATAAAGCACATGTACAATCATTTTGATGATAATATTTAATATTTCATTCACACAGATCCATATATTTGTTTAAATATATTAGAAAATTAATCATTACAACACAAGTAAAAAACGAGTTAAGTAATTTCATTACATTTCAGTATATACTTTTATTTAATTTTCAATCAATTACCATTTTTTTTTTACTTTTTTTGTATATTTTTGTGTTTATTAAACACGACCACGAGATCCTATTAGACTAGCATGAATACGTGATTTTAAGAATATTTTATTGTTAGAATTATTTTCGGTACAAAGTATCTCCCCCCAATTGAATAAAAAACTAATATATTTAGCAATAAATAACCACAAGCTGGTTGTCAAAAAAGTTTGTTTGAAGAATAATTAGTTTAGCCAAACATTGTTAGTTATTTAGTATAATAAGCATTACATTTTTTTTAATAGACATTTTGAGGTCACGTGTGGGTACTTTTATATTTTTTATATTAGCATTTTGAACTTAATATAATTAAGCAATATATAGTTTTTAATTTGTGATTCTGATAAAGTTATAAAATATATTGATGTAATGTTTAATCAATCAATGTTACACTGTCAATAATTATAATCAAAACATAACTTTATTGACTTAATAATGTCACATCATATGATTTTATTCTTTTAATACTTTCCTTTTAAAATTGAAGTAACTACTCATAAAAAAATATTTTTCAATTTCAATATTTTAATAACTATTTTTTTTTTATAAATTAGATAGTTATTTTTAATAAAAAAATAATTTACACAATCAAAAATATTTTACAGTTCATTATTTTAATAATTAAAAATCATTTTATAACTTAACAAAAATCTTGACCAGGAAAAAAGAAGTAGAAATAGTTTTTTTTAAATCAATGTGTATGGTAAGGTTAGAGCGACACAATAAAATAAAATTGTGGCCCGCAAATCTGAAAAAACAAAGGAAGACCAAAGTGAGTGCGCCCACCCAAACGTGCTGGTCCATTTTTTAAATTAAAAATTTAAATAATTAAATTTTTTATATAACTTTTTTTAAATATTACCATGTAATAATATTGTAATTTTAATCATTAACATTCATCAATTAAGTTTTTATAATTAGCATGTAATAATTATTTTAATTTATTTAATTAAAAATATTAATTAATAAATTAAAAAGTTGAAAAAATATTATATAATTAAATATTTGTTAATATGTATAAATATGTGTATACATATAAACAATTAAAAAAAATAAAAAATATAGAAAAAGGTTGTGAACTAGTTTTGTTTATGAACATTAAAAATACTTTTCACATTGGAGGGTCCATTCTATTTCCATTTCAGGCAATATTTGATGATGATAATGACGTTAGACTTTGATTTATTTGATGTCTTTGTGTTTAAATCCTGAGTTTCAGTGTTTTGTTAGATATGATTGTTAGGAATTCAAGTATGAGTCTAAGTTCCACATTGACTAAAAATGAGAAAGTAAAACACTATATAAGAATAAAGACTCATTGGTGTTATATCTCTCCAGTGAAACTCCCTTTGTAAAACCTGACAGTGATTTCATGAATTTAAATTCTTATAGGAATACAATATTGCGCCTTTAATAAATATTTTTTTTAAACTTATATAATTAAAAGCAATTTCGCCCTTGCATGTATTTTCTAAATTAGTTATACATACATTATATAGTTTACTAAGATCTAAATATATTATTTAAATTTATCACTTTCTTGTCTCTTTCTCTCTTTTTTTTGGTAACTTTAGATTCTTTTTTGCTTTATCTATGTGCTTCAAAAGGAATCCATACCCATTGACCTTTTTTTTCTTCTTCTTTTCCAACCTTACCATACATTGGGTTACAAAGCCATTCTCAACAGTCACTATCTCTTGGGTTAAAGATGATGACATACATGATCATGTAGTACAATAATATACCCTCAAATATTTAAGTTGAAATGAAAATATAATTGTTTTTTATTTATATTAAATTCCACCAAACATTTTTTTCTTATATTCATGCAATCTTTATATTTTAAAATTATGTAATAATAAATTAGAAAAAAAAAGAGAGTTATGAGTGGTGGGAAGATAGTTTACGTGGCATGGTAGCAGTCTACAGAGTGTGGCATTTATGCTCTCACCACTCAACATGTCCCCACAACACAATAATTTTAATACTTTATATTTTCACATTTTTACTACAAATACATGTTATTATTCTATTTCTCCATTTTTAATAATTATTCTCATTTTCATTCTATATGTATAATGATCACTGTGTGAATATATTTAGACAATGATATTTTGACTACTATATTTTAACAATTTTTTCTTATAATATGAAGTGTCATTTTCTAAATAATTTTAAAATATTAAGAATGAAAAAATGAAAAACCACTTAAAAAATGTCATATAAAAAAAATTATTAAAAATTAGTAGTCAAAAAATCATTTTTCGTATATTTGTCTAGAAATCCAAATTCAAAATGAGGTAAATATTAAATGAGGGTGGGTAAACTTTTAAATGCAGAATTGGACCATGGAACTAATTAATTATAGCTTCAACTACAAAATTGGATAGCTACGACACACAGTTGCCTGAAAGTTAGGTATAAACTACAAAATATAGCTCACTCATTCGTCTTATAATAAAAACATCATTAAAAAAAATATTAACAATGATACATTTTTTTTTTTACTTATACGAAGAATCTTCATTGCCTAAAGGTGGAGATGAAGTGTAGTTTGGGCTGAGTTTGATGGGTCGTTCTTATTAGATGGATGGGCCTGTAAAATTTTAAGTTTCAGTATATGTTTGTAAAGTATATGTGACAATGAGAAGGGCTTGTATGTTAAAAATAGAAGACATCTAAACATAATTTTGATTAAATGTTAACAAAATTATTAGTTTATTACAAATATTATATGCACGATAAACTGATCGTCGGTGGGAACTATATACAGAAAATTCATCTGACTCCGTACTTATTTAAGTTTGTATCCCGTTTAAATACGTATATAAAAAATAATAATCACAGATCAATAATTTTATGAATTTATTTTCAAAAAAAATCATATAAAGTTATTTGATTTTATATTTTTTTATATATATATATATATATATATATATATATATATATATATATATATATATATATATATATATATATATAACATATCTCTTATATCTCATATTTTTTATAATCCTTACAAATTTTTAAAACTCATAATATTTCATATGATAAATATATGACTCATAATATTATATTTTGTAATATGACTCTTAAAATTTCATATGTTCACATTTCAATTTAATCCGCATTAAACGTTCAAGATCAAAATGTAGACTTAAGCGAATGTTTACTGTAATAATAATAAAAGTACACTAAAGAAATTTAAATAAAAATACATAATAAATGACAATTTTATGATTTATATCTACCAATATTATTACTTAACATGTACAATTATTCTAGAAAAACTCTTACAATTTATTTATTTATTTTCATAGTAGTTCTTTTACTCTCTTTTTTCTTCATATTATTCAATGTGAATTTTTGGTAAATATCCATTTCATAACCAGCTTATATTCCATGTACAAATCTTGCATGTTGTAAATTTAAACAAGAAAATATCAAAATAATCATATATACCTTTTAAGTATTAAATTTGCTTATTTTTCATGTGGGAATGTTCCAGAATATATAAAGGAACAACAGTTTCATATTGAAGTACAGTGTTTGAATATCTTTCACAAAGTAACGTATCAAATGGTGGTCTCATCAAAGTACAAATTGTTGCAAATGTTGCTGTTGTTGGATGGGGACATGACTAGCCTTAAAAATTAATATTATGTGTGATATATGATGTAGCATTTAAAAGATGAACAACATTTTGATGCAATATTTACTGTCATTGCACTTAAAGCATTTAATGCATCAAAGTTCAAATGAGCATGAAAAAAAGAAAATGAGAGAGGAAGCGGCAGGGGTAGCAACGTGGGCCGGCTCACATTTGGCCCACACAATACGGACCGGCCCGTTCTGCCCTATCCCGGATTTTTAAGGGTTTTTCTTCTTACACATCTAAGTATTTTTTCTGCACCTTCAAATTTTTTTTAAATTTTTAAAAAATCCTTTGACCATTTAAAAAAACTCACGGACATCACACTCCCAAAATTACTTTCGGATGTCGACTTCCGGAAGTCAAAAATCGTTACCGGAAGTCGACTTCCGAAAGTCAAAAATCGTTACCGGAAGTTGACTTCTGGAAATCAAAAAACATTACCGGAAGTCAACTTGCGAAAATAAAAAAACATTACCGGAAATAGACTTCTGGAAATCAAAAAATTAATTTTATTTTAAATATTTTTTATTTTTTTCAAATTTATGTTTTCTACCTTTTTTTTTTCTTAAACACGTATTAAAAATATTAAAAATTATAAAATATATAAATTTACAAAAATATTATTTTAGAAAATAAAAAATAAGTAAAAATAAATGCTAAATAAGAAAATGAAACATAAAATTAAAAAATAATTTAAATTAAAATAATAAAACTTTAAATTTTAAAAAATGAATTATATATATATATATATGTATATTTTTTTTCTGTTTTTAGTTAAAGTTTTACTATTTTAATTTAAATTATTTTTTTAGTTTATTTTTATTTATTTTATTAATATTATTATAATTATTTTATTTATATATTTCATGTGTACAATATTTTATATTTTATTTGAATTTTTAATTTTATTTAAAATTTAAATATTTAATTTTAATCAAATTTTTATAATTTTTTCAATTATATATCTTTTTATATTTTTAAAATTAAATTTATTTTTATATAATTTATTAAAACTTTAATAAAAATAAAAAATAATTAAAAACAATCATATTTAAAATTATATATATATATATATATATATATATATATATATATTAATTTAAAGTTTTATTATTTTAAAATTAATTTAAATATTAAATAAAATTAAATGAAGCAGAATATTTTTTTTTCTTTTTTTGTTCTTTTTATTTAAAATTTAATATTATTTTAATTTTACTTATATTTATATTTATATTTATTTTTCAGTATATTAAATAAAAATAAAATTATATATATAAATATTAATATATTTTTTTTAAATATATATTAAGAAATATGAAAACATAAAAAAGAAATAAAATAATAAACAATAAACTAAAAAAACAATTAAAAGTTAGAAAACATAAATTTTAAAAAGAATTAAAAATATTAAAAATAAAATTAATTTATTGACTTAAGGAAGTTGATTTCCGTAATGTTTTTTGAATTCTGGAAGTCGACTTCCAGTGATAATTTTTGATTTTCGGAAGTCAACTTCCAGTGATACATTTTGATTTTCGAAAATCAACTTTTGGTGGTATATTTTTACCTCCGGAAGTCATATGTTTTAACTTCCGAAAGTCGATATGATTTTGGGAGTGTGGTGTCTGTGGGTTTATTTAAATGATCAAATATTTTTTTAGGAATTTAAAAAAATTTTGGAGGTGTAGAAAAAATTTTGGAGGTGCAGGAAGAAAGACCCATTTTTAATAGAGACCGAATAAGTTTGGCCCGTAAAAACAAGTGTCGTAGCTTTCGCCCAACGCACGTCACTGGGATCTAGCCACATTATTATTACAAGAATAACAGTTCTACGTGCTACACACCTTTACATCTTAGAATACATGCCAAATTGATCTAGGATATACCAGAGAAGTAACTAAAAACTACGTGAACGAAACTCTGACCAACCCAATTTGCAAATAGCTAAGAATTTGCATGGGAAGAAAAGCTTAATACAAAAATCCTAGGATGCTACACGATGGAGTCCTCATCAAGAAAAGGGTAGTCACTGTACCCAAGAACTGGATCACTGGTGTAGAATGTTTCCCTGTTATACTTGTTCAGAGGAGCATTCAGAGCAAATCTCTCGGGCAAATCTGGATTCGACAAGAACCAACGACCATACGCAATAAGATCAGCTCTGTTTTCAGCAATGGCTTTCATCCCATCTTCCCGTTCATATCCTCCAGAAGCTATAAAAGTACCATTGAAGGCCTTTCTCATAGGCACCAGGCTCTCACAGCATTCAATCTTTTGTGCAACAGTTTTCATTCTTGGTTCCACCATGTGACAATACAGAATACCATACTTATTCAGGGCATTAACCATGTAAAGCCCCAGTTGTTTGGGATTTGAGTCTCCACATTCTTCGTACTCTGCAAATGGTGATAACCTGATTCCAACTCTATCTGCTCCTATCTCATTAACAACAGCTTCAACAACCTCCAAAGAAAATCTGCACCTGTTCTCTAAGGATCCACCGTATTCATCTCTTCTGTCATTCACCTTGTCTTTCATAAATTGCTCTAGTAGGTACCCATGTGCACCATGGATCTCAACCCCATCAAAACCTATAATTTCCATAACCACAGGCAAGTCAGTGTATGTAGTTAGTTTGTGTTGTGAAACAAGATAAAGCATATTTTGAAATGTGAAGGTAATTAATTACCAGCTTCGATGGCATTCCTTGCAGCAACTCTGAAATCATTGACAATATGAGGAATTTCATCTTTACTTAGGCGTCGTGGTGGCGTGAAATGCACTTTATCCATGCTGTTACTTGGAATTTCTGGTGAGATTGGCTTGTCCGTTGATGATACGGGTGCTTGTCCATTTGGCTGATAATCTGCACAAAAATCAGAATGTAGAGTTCTCACTCAAGTATCAATCAACAACAACAACCCAACCGTGTTAAACTTCAAATTAGAGTTAAATTGAGTATATTATATGTATAAAAAAAGTGAAGCGTGGATAATGAATTAACCATGAAAAAAGGAAGAAGACATTTTGAATATGGAAAAAAGACAAACCTGAATTTGAAACTCTTCCAACATGCCAAATCTGACAAAAAAAGATACCGCCTTTGGCGTGAACAGCTTCGACGATGGGTTTCCATGCTTCCACTTGCTCTTTCGTCCATATGCCAGGCGTGTCCGGCTACCTTCAGGATGAAGATAAAGATAAAGATGAAGATGAAGACAAGAAAGAATGAGAATAAGAGTAATAAATACCCTCGACCGGTGTCGGAAACTACGGTAGCTTCGGCAATGAGAAGGCCTCCGTTGGAGGTTCTCTGAGAATAGTAGAGAACGGCGTGGGTTTGTGGAACGTTGTTGTAGGATCTCTGTCTGGTGAGCGGCGCCAAGACAACTCTGAAAAAAAGAAGAGAAAAATTGAAGGAGTTGATTGGAAAATGAAGTGTGGGAGGGAGGTTGAGAGAGTAGATACCTATGAGAGAGATTGAAAGGTCCCATCTTGTAGGGAGTGATGAGAGGATTTGGTTGGTGGGAAGTGGCGGGAGCAGCCATGTGTGGAGGGTGTGAGGGTTGAATTTGAGTGGTTTTGGAAGTGAAGCGGAAGAGGGTGGTGGCGGAGGTGTAGTTCTACAGAGAATGGAATTATTAGAGGAAGGAGAAAGATCGCAGAGAGCCGATGGTGATTGGTGATGGTGACAGTGACGTGTACCATTGGACAAGGAACAAGTGTTTCATATACACCAACTTGTGTGGGTACACCAACCCAGTACTATTAAGTAGTGGCATTACTCCATTGGGTTAAAAAATTACTATTATCTGAACGAAGGACACAAATATAGTTGGATTGGGGATATGAAAGTTGGAAGTGTCTGGAAAAAAAAAATGCACATGGAAAACAATGAAAATGTGAAAGTGCGACTGTGGGAGAAACTCGTGGTGGTTGTCGAAGCTGCTACCGTCACTGTCGGAGTGGAAGCAGAGACATCATGGAAGGGTTCTTATTGGTTTACATGAAGATTCCTGTATATATATTTCTTTCTTTCTTCTTACATGAAGATTCCACACTCCCTACAAAATTATCCCTATTTGTTTTGACGAAGGAATGAATAAAGAGAAAAAGAAAATCAGGTATTTGGAAGTTTTCCGACAGAATTGTCTGTAATCTAACTATATTTAGCAACCTTTTGTAACCAACAAAACTGTATCGGCTAAAATTCATTTAAAGACAAATATTCAGTATCTCAACGCTATCCATAAATAAATTCACTTGTGTATCCTTGAGTCTGTATGACCACATCCCATATAACTTATAACTCATGCTATAGTAATTAATATATTAGTAAAATATTGTTTAATTTTATATGTTTTTTTCTTCACCGGAAAACTTTTACTCCTTTAAATCTTTGAATATTTAAAGAATTTTAACAAGTGACGATATTCAAAATAATGCACGTGGCTACAAATTTTGTCGGGGTTTTCATACACGTAGCATGGATTATGGGTCGCATTGGTACTTTAGCCATGTTTCTTGTTGCAGGTATTATAAAGTTCTAAAACTGTTTTATGCAAGAACCATACAAAAATTCCATGTTTAGAATAGCTTCCAAAGAACAAAATTAGGCAAGTGCTGAAATAATACTATTACTAGCACAAAGCTAGTATGGTGTGGTAAAAACAGGTGTCATAGCCTTTGCCCAATACATGTTATTGAGATCGAGCCACATTATTACATAAATAAGAACTTAGAAGAACCGAAGAACATAGAAGTCACTAAAAAATATGCAAACGAAAATCTGAGCAACCGAATCTGCAAATAGCGAAGAATTTGCAGAGGAAGAAAAGGTTAGTACAAAACAAATCCTAGGATGCTGCTACACCGTTGGAGTCCTCATCAAGAAAAGGGTAGTCGGTGTAGCCAAGAACGGGATCACTGACGTAGAATGTCTCCCTGTTATACTTGTTGAGAGGAGCATTGAGAGCAAATCTTTTGGGCAAATCTGGGTTAGCCAAGAACCAACGACCAAAGGCAACAAGATCAGCTTTGTTTTCAGCAATGGCTTTGATCCCATCTTCCCGGTCATAACCTCCGGCAGCTATAAAAGTACCATTGAAGGCCTTTCTCATAGGCACCAGACTGTCAGGGCATTCGATCTTTTGTCCAACCGTTACCATTCTGGGTTCCACCATGTGACAGTACAGAATACCATACTTATTCAGGGCATTAGCCATGTAAAGTCCCAGTTGTTTGGGATTTGAGTCTCCACATTCTGCATACTCTGCAAAAGGTGATAACCTAATTCCAACTCTTTCCGCTCCTATCTCGTTCACAACAGCTTCAACAACCTCCAGAGGAAGTCTGCACCTGTTCTCCAGGGATCCACCGTATTCATCTGTTCTGTCGTTCACCTTGTCTTTCATAAATTGCTCAAGTAGGTACCCATGTGCGCCATGGATCTCAACCCCATCAAAACCTGTAATTTCCACAACCACAGCCACGTCAGTGTATGTAGTTAGTTTGTGAAACAATGATAAGTGAAGGAAATTAATTACCAGCTTCGATGGCATTTCTTGCAGCAAGTCTGAAATCGTTGACAATTTGAGGAATTTCATCGGTTCTTAGGCGCCGTGGTGGCGTGAAATGCGCTGTATCAATGCCGTTACTTCGAATTTGCGGTGTGAGTGGCTTGTCTGTAGATGACACAGGTGCTTGTCCATTTGGCTGATAATCTGTACAAAAATCAGAATGTAGAGTTCTCGCTCAAGTATCAATCAACAACAACCCCAAAGTTTTGAACTTGAAAATATGATTGAATTCAAAAATCAGAATGTAGAGCGATGAAGGAGGAGGAAAATGAATAAAAAAAAAAAACCTGAATTTGAAACTCTTCCTACGTGCCAAATCTGACAAAAGAAGATACCGCCTTTGGCGTGAACAGCATCGACGATGGGTTTCCATGCTTCCACCTGCTCCTTCGTCCATATGCCAGGCGTGTCGGGATACCTTCAGAAATGAAAAGTGGGTATGAAGATGAAGATGAAGATGAAGATGATAAAAATGAGAGTAACAGTGATGATAAATAATACCCTTGAGCGGTGTCGGAGACTCCGGTGGCTTCGGCGATGAGAAGGCCTCCGTTGGAGGTTCTCTGAGAATAATAGGGGATGGCGTGCGGTTGTGGAACGTTGTTGTAGGACCTCTGTCTGGTGAGCGGCGCCAAGACAACTCTGAAAAAAGAAGAGAAAATTGAAGGAGTTGATCGGAAAATGAAGTGGAGGAAGGAGGTTGAGAGAGTAGATATACCTATGAGAGAGATTGAAAGTTCCCATCTTGTAGGGGGTGATGAGAGGATTTTGTTGCTGGGAATTGGCGGGAGCAGCCATGTGTGAAGGGTGCGAGGGTTGAAATTGAGTGGTTTCGGAGGTGAAGTGGAGGAGGGTGGTGGCGGAGGAGTAGTTATATAGAGAATGGAGTGAGTAGAAGAAGGAGAAGATCGCAGAGAAGCGAGGGTGACGTGAGCCATTGCGTAAAAAGGAGTCGGCTTTGTTTGACCCTAAGACCTGGGTCACATCACTACGAACCAGAACCCACGCAACGGGTTAGGTTAGCCAAAGCAACATAAAGCATGTTGATTCGCACGTGTGCAAGAGAGGAAAAAAAGTCAAAGAAGCAGAAGCCCAATGCAGCCCAAACACTATGGCAGTGTGAATTCCGTTGGGGAATTTGAATTCACATGGCCCCTTTTCTGTTTTTTATTTTTAATTAATAAATTATTAATGACATAAGTTTACAATATATTATTCTGGTAAAGAATATTAGTTTGACTAATTATTATTTTTTTATTTGTTATTAATGAATATTTTAATGAATTTAATAAAGAAGGATTATATTGTTTTTGTTGCTATAATGATCCAATTGTTGTTGATTCTAAGACTTTTTGAAAACCTGTCTCCCCAAAAAGCCGTCTACATTCATTCATCTTTTCCGTTGATGTCTTGTTGCAATTGTCACCACAGTATTTCAATATTTAAATATTTAATTAAGTATTTAAATATTCCCGGTTCATATAACTTTACGATACATCATTGTAGTTGTCTATAAAAAAAAAAATTCAGAAATAAATTATATGTATTTTAGTTAGGTCTAAGCGATAGGAAATAATGTGAAAATTACTTTAGTCATTGATTTTATTGAAATATTGGATTAATAGTCCAATTATTTGATAATGATTACCGAAAAGATAAAAATCTTTAATTGAATTTCATAAATATGACACCAATTTAAAATAGTTATGGTAAGAAATAATATACGAAATAATAAATAAAGTTTAAGACAGTGTGATTTTATTATTCAAATTTTAAAACAGATAATTAACGTCAAAATAACGTTTTTAATAACAATCAATAGCCTTGAATAAAATTGAACAACACCACTCAAGTTCAAAACGTAAATATAATCAAGTTTTATAACCATGAGTTATTTTTAGTTCAAGGCATCATATGATAATTAAAAAAAATGACTATCTCATTCTCTGTGGATAAGTTTTTTTTTTTTTTCTAAAATTATTCTTGAGATATATATGTTTCTTTCTTCTTACATAAATCTTCCACTTAATTATCCCTATTTGCTTATTTGTTTTGATGAAAGAATGAATAACGAGAAAAAAAAAAATCAGTTATTAGGCAATTTTCCGAAAAAATGATGTATTAATTAACTTTTTTGTAAACTACAAAAGTGTGTCGGCTAATTGAAGATTGTCTATTCTATCAACATTGTCCGTTTATCTATCTGATGCATGACCGTTCTTCGAATTTTTTGGACATTTTCTGATTCTTGAATATATTACGATTAAATTTTGACAATTTTTTTTAACTTTTATAATTTAAAATGTATTTCCTAAATAGTTTTTTGAAATAAAAAATAAATAAAAAAAGCACTTAACCACAATAAAAAAAGTTATAAAAATTTAATTATTAAAAGATTATTTTCCTATAAACAAAGCACCACTGACGACTCACTCTTGATTCAATTGGATTGTGCACTTCCATTTTGTTTGCTTCCAACGATTTAAAAGGAAAATAGGATGATGGAAAGAGACAGAGGACACTGAAATGCACTTAAAGTTCGAAAAATGATAAAAATTGAGATAAAAATAATTTTTCACTGTTAAAAACAAAGAAATTTGAATATATATATATATATATATATATATATATATATATATATCACGATTAAACAAATTAACTTAATCAATTAAATAATAAAATATTTAACTTTTATCATAACATAATAAATAATTCAAAAAGTATAAGCTTAAATAGTAATTAAATGCTTGCAATTATATTAAATTGTAATAAAATGAATAATTAAAATTAAAATGTTAAAATAACTAACACAATGGAATAAATTTTATATTTTACTAATATGTATTTCGTACTAAAAATAATTAAAATAAAAATATCAAAATAACTAATAAAATAAACTAATCTATGTGTTTTTTTTTTGTTTATATAGTTGCAAGATATTTTTTTTTTGTTAGAGTCATGTCTAAGTTGAAAATCAGGAATTCAATGAAAACAAACAAGATATAGATAATATGTTAAAGAAGAAATACTATCAATATATTTAAGTTTGATCATTATTCAATTTTTAAATTTTATTTTAAGTTCAAGTTGCGAGTTTGAAGCAAAGGTACTTAAAATAGTGGAGTCTAAAATATGATAATTATGATCATAAACCTTGGAATAACAAGAAAAACCCAAATTCCCGAACCCAACATCTATTAAAAAGTAATTAGTATTAATCTTTAATTATTTTACATTTCGGAATAATCGAGAGTGGAAAGTTGTACTTTATAATTTACTCTTTAAATACGATGGAAGATGTTAAGATAGTCTCAACTTTCAATTTTCGACTCAAGTCGATTAATTACAAATTTAGGTTTAATTGAAAAAATTTTACAAATTTTTGTAAAGGTTAATTTTTTATTCATCTTATTTAAAATTTGGTTTATTCGAATTAAATTCACAGTAAATTAGATTGATTCACCAACCTGCAAATAGAGGGTCCAAAATATTAGAAGCGGTCAAAATGGGTTGAAACTCATAAGTTAATTCAGTTCATCACGAGTTCAGTTTGGGTTGGGTTGAAAAATATTTACAAATTTTAGTACATGTTAAGTTTTAACCTATCTTATTTATAATCTCTTTCATCCATATTAAATTCGTAGTGAGTCAAATTGGCGAATTAACTTACAAATAAAAATCACATAAATATTTCTTTATTATGTTGGATTTTATATTTGTCTTAGATAAGATTGTTTTCTTAACAAACATATAAATAATTTCTATTTTAAATATTAAATTTAACATTTTTTAGATTATATTTAAATTATATCGAAATTTATTTAGATTTTTATCTTAATTATAATTTAGTTTTTTTACAAAAGAAAAAGATAATTTTTTAAATTAAGTGAATTAATAACTCAGCTCATTTAACTTACTAAGTTATTAAGTTATGATTAGATCAAATTCAAAATTTTTTAACCGGAGTGATTCGGTATAAATTAACTTGTTGAACGATCAACCAATGAAAAAATCGGATCGAGTTTTGACGGCTCTAATGTTAGGTAAAACATCGGATTAAATTGATAGAAAAGAGTTAATTTTCTTGTTTTATTAATTTAAATTGAAGAGTATATATATATATTTTTAATTTATGAAGGGTGGTGTTTGGAGGTGGAAGAGGCGGAGAGTGAGGTTCGCAGGTTGTGCGGTCAAAGGGAGCAACGTTTTGGATCCATCCACCGCCATACCCTTTTTTCTTCTTCTATTCTCATTCCATTTCACCCTTTTTCTATCCAACTTCATATTCACACTCTCTTCCCAACAATGGCTTCCTTTCTTCTTCGCCGCAATCGGAACCTATTTGCTCGCTCTCTGTTCGGTTCGTTCCCTCCACCTTTGAGGACTAATTTAATTAATTTCGCTGTGACCAACCCAGTATTTTCCTTTGATTTTTCTCCCCTTTATCCTGGAACGATCAAAACGCTAAATTCAACACGCCCTTATGTTTTTCCTCGTTTAAATTCCAATATAGACTGACTTGGGTTGTTTGTGATGATATATCATCACCCATCCAGGCAATAAGGAGCCTCTTCGTCTATACTTTCAGTTCAAGTTTCAAACTTTAGGTGGTGCTGCAAACATGGTGCATTCATATGGCAGCTCTAGTGGCCCCATCAGAAATGATTTTACTGACTTGACGTAAGTGAACAACATGCCCCATATGTTGTTTGTTTACTCTCAAATGCTGTTAAACAAACTTATATCTGATTATAAAACTCTACGACAGGGGTTATGACTTTGCATTTAATGTTTCTGAATGCTGATGCTTAATTACTGGTTGTTTTAGCTGCCCTCATTCATGGTATCCACAGGCCAGGAAAAAACATCGTAGGGTTATCCTTCATGTTGGTCCAACAAATAGCGGTAAAACACATCATGCTCTGAAACAGCTCGAGTCTAGTGCTTCTGGTAAGTTATCCTTCTTTTCAATGGAAAAGGTAAACAATAATGCGTGAGGATGAAAACTTAGCAGGGAGATTAAGTATTTTTGTACCTTGCAGGCATATATTGTGGTCCTTTAAGGTTGTTGGCATGGGAGATAGCAAAACGATTGAACAAGGCACAAGTTCCTTGCGATCTCATAACAGGTCAGGAAAGAGACGAGGTTGATGGTGCGAATCATAAAGCTGTTACAGTTGAAATGGCTGATGTATCAGCTGATTATCAATGCGCTGTTATTGATGAAATTCAGGCAAGTAAAATTTCCATTTGGAGATTCCTTTTTTTGTATTATATATAAAGTAATTCCTAGAATAATTATTTGGTTTTATGTGAACCTACATAAATAAAATTCACATCGAGCAAGGGATAAAACTTTATGGTCTTATCATAATCTTGTCATGTCACATGTTCAATTTTAGCAGTATTACTAGTTGAGAATTGGAATGACGGGAACATTTGCATATGAGGAGGCATCGGTGGCATTATGGGATTTGCTAGTTGTTATTCTATATCTCGTGATTCCATGGTATGCTTGTCATTGTGATTTTTTCCCCATCTAACCTTATGTCTCTTTATGGATCCAGATGATAGGTTGTACTACAAGGGGATATTCATTTACACGTGCTTTATTAGGAATTGCTGCTGATGAACTTCACCTTTGTGGTGATCCGGCTGCTGTTCCCCTTATTCAGGAGATATTGAAAATTACTGGTGATGAAGTCGAGGTACTGAAACTCTCCGAGCAACATTTGTGTTTCTGTGGGGGATGGGATAGGGGCACATACATTAGACTAGTAATTTTACCCTCAAGAATTTTCCATTGTGGTAAATAACAACTGTTGTCAAGGTCCTGTGCTTATTCATTGTGTTTCCATCAAAATGTTCTTTAATTCTCTCAAAAATTTTTCTTCATGGGTGCTGCAGGTTCAATTTTATGAGAGACTGTCACCTTTAATCCCACTGAATGTTCCTCTTGGGTCTTTCTCTAATGTAAGAAATGGTGATTGCATTGTAACCTTCTCACGTATGGAGATTTACAGATTGAAGGTTAGCTTTTACATGTTTTAACTGTTCTTGAAATTAACTTGCATGCTTTCATATTTTGTTTTATGCCCAAACTTTCGTGGCTGTCCATTTTCACTGTTATTGTTCCCTCTTTTTTTCATTAAATACTTCTGAAAAAGAGGTCATCCCTTTTACATGTTTTAATTGACTCCAAACCTTTATCTTTCTAATTTAGTATCCGAGCCTAAAAGTGTTTATGATGGGATTCAATTGATAGAATGTAAGCTTTTGGGAAAACAGAACAAGGCAATCGATATGAGCCTGTATTTTATTAAATGTGATAGATCAATGTAAACAAGGCATACAATAAGGTATTCTAGAGACCTTTCCTCTCCGTACAACTTCTGAATCAAATCTTAACTGCTAACTACCACCCTTTATCCTTCTATTTACAAGCTATCCAATTACAGTTGTTTCTGCCCTCTATTAGCCCCTACACAGACTCTTGACTACTGGTATCCTATCATTTTAACCATGTTCATAGTGCTATTTTCATTGACATTATATAGGAATGGGGATGGTAGATACAGTGTCAGTGTTTGCTTAGTTCGGATTTAGTCAATTAAATTCTCTTTTACTCAATATTCCACCTCCAGCACCGCCCCCACCCCCACACCCACCCCACTCCACACACACATACCCCTTCATCTTGATTAGCATAAGAAGAGTATGACACTTGTAATGATATTTTATCAAACATAATGTAAGCTGCTAATGAATTATGCAAATTCAATTTATAATTTTTGTAGTGTCTCCACTGCAAACTAACTAGTAAGAGTTAATATATGTATTGCTCAGAAAAGAATTGAGAAGGAAGGAAAGCATCTTTGTTCGGTAGTTTATGGTTCACTACCACCAGAGACACGAACAAGGCAGGTGTGAGCTCAAACCTTTGTCTAAGTAATTTTTGGTTTTCCTTTTTAATTACAATTGTTTCACGGTAATGTAATATTTAGAATTTAACATTCGTTGCTCATACGCACATTCTGCCATTTATTTTGTTCTTTTGTGTTTTCTGTTTTTTCTCATTCATTGGCAGAAATGCTCATGCTGACCATAACCTTGTTATGCAGTTTCAATGTTGTTTCTCCGCTCTGTTTGGAAATTCCTTCTCGTTTTTTGTTCGTAGTTTTTAGCTTTCCTTTAGTTTACTGCTATTTTTATTGGCACATGTTAATAAATATTTCCAATTTCTATCTCATTGTTCCCCTCCATGCTGAGAATTTGATTTGTTTAAGTTTCATTAGGACTGCAGGCAAGCATGTTCAATGATGCAAGTAGTGAGTTTGATGTTCTTGTGGCCAGTGATGCCATTGGAATGGGTCTTAATCTAAACATCTCTAGAATCATATTTTCCACTACAAAGAAGTTTGACGGATTTGAGATGCGGGATCTAACTGTACCGGAGATCAAACAGATTGCAGGTAGCATTAAATTCTTATAATTGAATTGAACCTTGTTCTGGAATTTGATTAAAGGATTGTATCTGGTAAATATTGATACTGACGTTTTTTGTGTTGTTTTTAACTTTTTGTCAATAAAACGGTATAATTTTTTTTGGCTTAGTCTATAAATGTTACATCAGATTTCAAGCGGTGTAATAGTGAGCATTAGCTTTGGATAATTTTTTCTTATTTTATCTTTTGTCATGATGTATGTTGCTGTTCCAATGTATTCAAATCATCCTTTTTATTTATATATTATCATTGTTGGATGCTGAATTTGCTGGAAAATTCGGGGCAGGTACTTGCGTTAAGCATTATGTATATAATAAATTAACTTTTTTGACAAAAAATCTACTAGGATACAGTTCAGATATGTGAATATTCTGGGGTACATCAAAGGATATTTTTGGCAAAACCAGTGCTACATTATTTAACAGAACTTAAACTTCTGTCAACTTTGTTAATGTTCCCAGTTTTTGTGGCTTTAACATTCCCCCCCTAAAATATATCTTTATCTCTACTCAAGCTATCATTTCTTCTTCTGACACAGGAATATCTTTATTAATGTTGATTTTTTTAAATTATTGTTGAGATACGAAGTGATTTAACCTTATGTTTATTTAAGTAACTGATTAGGAATTCACTTGGGAACAAAAAACTTAACTCAAATATCCATGATTTACTGTTTCAGTAGATATTTTTATATTTTATTAATATGTGGAAATGTTGAACCTTGGTCTAATGTCCTGTCTATTTGGATCATGTGTTATTATTGGTTGCAATGAATGCATTTCTACTTACAGGAAGAGCCGGGAGATATGGGTCAAATTTTCCGGAAGGAGAAGTGACATGCTTGGATGAAGAGGATCTACCCTTGCTCCATTCATCATTGAATTCTCCATCACCCATTTTAGAGGTAACCAAAAACTTAACTACCCTATACTAAGTATTCTAGCAGATATGCACTTTTATCCGAACTTTTTACTTTATCCACTATTGATGATTTATGTATGCTAATTGTGATACAGCGTGCTGGCTTATTTCCTACCTTCGAATTGATGTATATGTATTCCCGATTACACCCGAGATATGGTTTCTATCAAATACTGGTAAAATATATGTGCCTATTTGTGTTTGCATGATCATTCATTCTGTCATCCATAGTACACTGTAAATTGTATTATTTGTCATTGTCCATTGCAAGTGAAAAGAAAATTGTGATTACTAGTTATAATGAAGTCGCCAAGCATTGTATTTCACTCAACTTCATCTTTCAAATCATTGAATTTGAAAATTCTTAGGTGTCTTAACATATTATATTATTACATCCCTATACTACATTAGTTACCTTTTATCTTTAAATATTGCAGGCACATTTTCTTGGCAATGCGAAGTTATCCGAAAATTATTTCATTGTTAATTGTGATCAATTACTGGTATGTCTTTTAATAGCTGCCTTGCCATTGAATTGTGGATATTTCATATGAATGCTATTGTCTTGTTCATTAGTAATATCAGTATCAAATACCTTCAATAGTTTATTATTATTCATTGGGTTCCCTTTTGTTTTGTGGGTGTTGTTTGTACACGCTGATACTAGAAAGTTGCTGCTGTCATTGATGAGCTTCCCCTTGGATTACATGAAAAATACCTTTTCTGTATCAGGTGCATTCTTATCTTTTCAGGGAAAAACACAATTTAAAAATGCAATATCCATGTAATGTAGGACAATTCTATGAATTGAAAAAACCCAGTCAATTAATAAATCACGGTGTCTGTAGTTTACTTCTGTTCATCTTTTCAGTTAAATTTTAACTGATAGTTGTAATAATATTCAGTCCAGTTGAGATGGATGACGAGATTTCATCTCAAGGCCTAACACAGGTAATTATCACATTGTTAGTATGACACGTTGAGGTTAGTTTGAATGATCATAAAATAACACAACTTGTGATAAATCAGTTTGCAGAGAATTATGCAAAGAAAGGCCTTGTTCGGCTTCGAGAAATATTTACGCCAGGCTCACTCAAAGTGCCCACAACTGCAGCTGCTCTTAAGGAGCTGGAATCTATTCACAAGGTTTCTTTAGTTACTGTTCTTGTTGTACAGTGTTGACTATATTTTCTCTTCACTGATTTTGACAGAAAATGTTCATAAAACCATTTTTAACTGATTTTGAACCACTTAACCTCAATTTTAACGGTTTCTGATTGTACTAAAACTGCAGGTCTTGGATCTTTACGTATGGTTGAGCTTTCGGTTGGAAGAATCTTTCCCAGATCGTGAGCTGGCTGCATCCCAAAAGGCCATTTGCAGCATGTGCGTGTTACTATGTTTTATGTGGTTTATTACTTTTATCCATTTAAAATCTACAAAACTATATATTTATCATTTTGAATTTATAGGTTGATTGAGGAATTCCTGCTTGGGTGGCAGAGGCCAGTGGCTAGAAGAAGATTACCTTCGCATAAAATCTCAAGTTCTCTATTATCCAAACACGTGAGGCCATACCTTTGATCACAGAAACCACTCTTAGTTGCTTCTGCATATTTTCTCCATTTGATGTGAAAATGACGAAATATCTGAGTTCAGAAAGTGTCCAAAAGACACAGTAGGTTATTCCCTTCCGTTTGCTGATACCAGTGGCAGTGCCAAAATCTCTGTTATGCATTTTACAAGTTTCACTAACAACGTCAAATATGCTGTACATACTAGGTTGTTTTCTACCTCTTACGCATTCATATTGCTTCATCTAATGATTATTTATTATTTTTTTTCCTCAAATTTGTCTCTGTTCATTCTCAATCTTACGCAAGCCTGTCTTATACGAGGTTGTTTTCTTATATTAAGCGATCAATTTGCGACATTGCTGTTAAAGCAGAGAGGCCTAGGTAATCTGTTTACAAACTTTTTGGTTACAACGTTGAAAACTAAATACTTCATCATATTAACAATTCCATAAACAGACAAATTATGTCAGCTTTTCATAAAAATCTAAGAACTGATTTTTAATCTAATCGTATTTTCAAAAAATCACTATTTGTAATTTAAGCTTGTTTTAAAAATGGAAAGCTTAGAGAAAACAAACGCTTCGAAACATACACAAAGTCGAGGTAATTTACGGGACCGTAATTGATATCAATGCTCTTGAAATTGGATTGGAAAATTGGCACATGCTTTGGTTCACACTTTTATGGTTTAGGGTGTCATAAAATAATAAGAAACTGTATGGAAAGTAAGTCAAATAAAGCTCAAGAATAACACAATTAACAGTTCATATTTCACAACTTAGTTTTAGATTGTTGTTGACTTATTTAGCCATTTCTTTAACTATTTAGAAATGCTCTCTCGATAATAACCAGCCAATTATGGAGTGAAATCAATAATCCAGATGAATATCCAAATCCAAACTATTGTTGAAAAAGGCGTGTCAAATTCCAGTTTTCACATCTAAAGGGTGGAGGAGGATCTTATAAGTAACACACATCTTGCTAATTAAGTGTTTGAGACTAGGATCTTGACTACGGAGAAGAGATGAGTGAAGCTGTTAAACTAAGTCCTACAGAATTTAAGATAAGGACTCAAAATTAATTTTACTATTGAAATAAAAACAGAGAACGCATTCATTAATATTAGGTTGTAATAAAGGATCCATAGAAAGTGATAATAACCCAACACTAAAAGGATGTTCTTGTGCAATGAAAAAAAACTCGTAAAACTTCATATACGATGCAACTATTGTAAAATAAGAATTACACTCATTTCTTACTCTTTAATTGGTAATCATGTCTATAAGAGTACGAAGAAAACATCCATAAATCACATTCAAAACGCAAATACTTTTGAGTCAATTCATAGAGCACATAAACTTTATCTAAAATTGTGTCAATCTGCCTCCTCTTAAATGTACAAAATGTGGAATTGCACTAAAATATGCCTGCACTTAAGAAGAGAAACACTAAAACAATATCGTCACATGATATAATCCTGTGAAAATAACACTTAGCAAAGGTCGTTTCAATTTTCTATCATGGCATGGGATGAAATGAGGGACAAATGACCAGCATATATCGCTGACTTGGAAATTACTTCCTCTTATGCCAAAACCACTAAACATTTCGTTTCTGCAAGAAACGATCCATCAATTTCTCAACACGCTGTTTCTCCTCTGACATGCTCTTGGACTCAAGCTCTGCAATCAATTGCTTGAGAGTGTTGGGGTTTGGAGTCATTCCCTGCGAGACCATTTCCTCTAAAAACGAGTAAGCATCCTCAACTCTTCCACTTTTACACAGACCACTCACCATGAGCGAGTAAGTAGCCAAATCAAGGCTTATATCGTTCTTCAACATGTGATCCAACAAAAACTTGAGCACCTTCATTCTCTTCTTTCTGCAGCACATCTTGAGCAACGAATGGTAAGTCTCAACATTCGGCTTGCACGATCCGTCTTCCATTTCCTTAAGCAACCTGAGAGCAGTCTCTTCCCGCGAGTGTGCACAAGCAGTAGAAATCATAGTATTGTATGTCACCGCATCTCTCACAACCCCTTGCTTAGGCATATCCTCAAACACATCACGAGCATCCTTTAGCCTTCCAGCTCTGCCGAGGATGAATATCAAACAGCTGTAAAATGGAGTGTCAGCCACACATCCATCACTCTTCATTTTCTCATAAACCTCCAAAGCTTTACTCACTTGCCCTGCTTTCCCCAGATTAATCATCACAGTAGTGTAAGTCACAGCATTAGGGGTGCACCCATTTGCTCTCATCTCTTCCAAAACTTGATCCACCTTGCGGAAATCTTTCTCGTGGCAATACGTTTCAATAAAATTAGTGTACGAGAATACATCAGGCTCAAACCCCTGCTCCTTCATGTCCCCCATTGCTTTCCTGGCATTGTCAAAGTTCCTGGCTCTGCACCACCCATGGATCAAAATATTGAAAGAATGAGAACTCAAAGGAATCCTACTCTTAAACTCCAAAACAACCTTGTGGGCATGTTCAACACTGCCTCCTTTCACCAACGCATCCATGAGAACATTCAACGCTGCAGTATCCTTCTTAACACCAAACTCCCCCATTCTACGAAACGCTTCTATAGCATCTTCATGCTTGCGAGCCTTGGCAAGCCTTCTCATTACCTTAGCCATTGTATCCAATGTGACGTACCCTTCGAGTTGTGACATTTCCTTCACCAAGTCCCACATTGAATCAAAGGTTCTGCACTTTCCCAGGATGTCAACCATCAAGTTGTAAACTTCGGGAGAATGCCGATAACCTGTTTGAGCTTTTGCCCATTTGAAAAATCCCAAAGCAGAGACCCAATCGTTGCTGAATCTCTTGAGAACCTGCGAAACCAAATCGCTTGATGGCTGAAAACCGCGTCTATTTAGTGCTTCACCCACTAGCTCGGGGGAAGAATAGCGTTGTTTGAGAAGTGTGGATACTGCGTCTACGTGGTCGAGGCTGTTTTGCTTGGAGGGTTGTGCGGGGAGTTTGGGCTTGGAGGTGAGGATGTGGGTGTCGACCCAATTGGCGAGTGAAGGGATAACAAAGTTGTCATCTGACTCAGCGTCGGTAGGGATCGGGGTGTCGGAGAACTTGAGCCACGGTGGGAGGTCAGGTGACTCCACGGTGGTGCAGAGAGGGTTCCCGTAAAGGAAACGGTGTGAGGCATTGGCGGCGGTGAGTCTGGGAGAGAAACGGTGAGCCAAGAGGTTCCGCATTCCGAACTTGAAAAGCATTTTTTTTGGCTATGATTGGTTCAACGTAGAGAAGAGAGGTTTAACCCCAAAAGCAGGGTTCATGGAATGTAATGCTTTGTTGGATGGAAAATAAAAATAAAAAATAGAAAAAAAACTGAAAAATGATATGGTTTGAATTGGGTAGATTTGCTTGATATAATAGGAAAATAATTAAGTGGATGATATCATGAATTATTAAAAAAAAAATATTTAAATTTAATAAAAATGAGTATGAAACTAAAATTAAAAGATAATTAATTAAAACAATTGATATGTGTTTAAAACAAACAGATGTTATGTATCAGGATTACATGAATTAAAACAATACTTCCTTTGGAACAGAATTTAAAACAAACAGATGTTATGTCCGCTTGATTCATTTAATTTCGGCTTATGCTCTGGGAAGGAATATCTTTTCCCTGAGTGGTTCAAGTGTTGTTTGGTGTTTTTCCCATATGTTTAAGTCCCATCTTTGAAGAAAAAAATAGAAGCCAATAGTAGATGTTTTGACCTAAATTGTGGAGAGCAAAGTTGATGTGTAAACCAGAGGCAAGAGGTTCCCTCTAGGAGAATCCATTACCAATAATCTCCACAAGAACAATATCCTTCCTTGAAAAAATGATACCTGTTATTGTCTCTAACTGTAATTTCCCTATTGTATAGTTTTGACACTAATTTTGTAAATGAATGACAATCAGAACACATTCGAAGATTTTTTACTACCCGTATGGGTATACCTTGAGCAGTAGTTATTAATCCATAAGCCATGGCTAGCTTCTCACTATGTCTGCTGAGTAAGTGCTCTTTCTCCTGCTCATCAACATCAAGTAAAACGTTGGTTGTATCAGGAACATATCCTATTTTGCTTAGCCTGCAGTTTATTTCCTGTAGCATTAGTTCAATCTGGGTGTTCTCTGCGTGTGATTCATCACCCGAGGTAAACTCGTGAATCAATCCGTGAACCTCTATGGAGCTTGATCCAGGCACTTTCTGGACCCCTTTCTCCTTCATTTGCAACCTCACTCTTGCTACATCAGTCCATTTCCCAGCTGATGCATATATGTTGGATAACAGCACATGAACTCCAACTCTTTCAGGGGCCAATTGTGTTAACTTTTCGGCTGCATAATGTGCCAATTCAACATTTTTGTGTTTCCGACAAGCTGCCAGCAGAGATCCCCACATAACATCGTTAGGTTCCATTGGCATGCTTTGTATGAGATGCAGAGCTTCTTCCAACAGCCCAGCTCGACCAAGCAGATCAACCATGCATCCATAGTGGACAATTTGAGGGCTTGTTCTGTGGGTTTTCTCCATTGACCAAAAAACTTGCCTTCCTTGGTCCACAGAACCACCGTGGCTACATGCTGATAATAGTGCCACAAAAACAACATCATCTGGTTTCACCTTTTGTTTGAGCATCTCGTTGAAAAGCTCAATGGCCCCTTCTGTATTTCCCTCCATTGCCATAACTCCAATGGCAGCAGTCCAGGCAGACACATCCCGTTCCTCCATTCTTCTGAAAACATGCATAGCACTTGAGGGATCACCACATCTAGAAAACATGTCAACTACAGCTGTGCCAAGCTGCAAGTCCATGTGAATGTCATTTTTCTCAATGTAAGTACATACCCACTTGGCAAGATCAAGAGCTCCTAAATATCCACAGGCAGAAGCAATACCCACCATCGTCACTCTATCTCCTTCTATCCCTTGGTTTTGCATCTCTCTAAATAGCTCAATTGCTTCCTCGAACATGCTTGCTTGAACCAATGCATTGATCATTGTGTTCCAAGATACAAGATCCCTCTCTTGCATCTCATCAAAGATTCTCCAAGCTGATTCCACATCACCATCTCTAACCAAACCTGCAATTAGCGAATTCCATGTCACCACCGTCTTGTTTGGCATATGCTCAAAAACTTTGCAAGCTGCTCCTCTTTCGCCACATTTCATGTACATGTCAACGATGGCATTGAGAATGTTATCCCAACCTTCAAGTCCATTCCGTAAGACATAAGCATGGGATGACTTCCCAACTGAAAGATCACCCAAATGTGCACAGGCTGCAATCGTAGATAACATGGTTACCTTATCCGGTCGTGGTCCTTTTCGCAGTATTTCATCCAAAATCACGAGCGCATCACCGGCCCACCCATGGTACACATAATTTGACATGATAGTGTTGTACATAACCAAATTCTTATCAGTACATTCCTCAAAAATCCGCCTTGCAGAACATATATCCCCGCATTTCATGTACATATCAACTAATGCATTCACCATGAGTGCATTAAGTTCCACACCCGACTCACAAATATAAGCGCATACCTTCTTACCCAATTCAAGATCCTTTAATTTGGCACAAGCAGATATAACACAAACCATGGTCACCGGGTTGGGTTCCACACCAGCCTCAACCATCTGAAAGAACAGAGAAACAGCCTCCTTTGCCATGTCTCTCCCAGCATAACCATTTATCAAACTAGTCCAAGACACCACGTTTCTTTCAAGCATTTTGTCAAACACCTTTCGCCCTAATTCAACCTTCCCGCATTCAGCATAAAAATGTATCAAAGAGTTGCTGACAAAGGTATCTCCATCCAAACCCATCTTAACAGCCGTCCCATGAACTTGAACACCCTCCCAAAGCTTCATAGTCTTAGAGCACGCACTCAGCAAAAACGGGAAGGTGTAGTTGTCAGGCACCATGCCCATCACCACCATCTGAATGTAAAGCAAGATTGCTTGTTCACCTAACCCTGCTGAGGCATAACCTCTAATAAGACAGTTATACACATACAAAGAGGGCATGCTTACACCATCATCCTGAACAGCATTTCGAGCGTAGTCCAAACTCTCAAGGGTACCTATCTGAACACAAGCAGCAACGAGCTTATTAAAGTGACCACTAGGCTTGTGACACAGCCCTTTCTTCATCATGTCACAGTGCAACTGCTTCAGTTCATTCAGGGTTTTGCAGTTTGCAAGTAACTTTTGGGATGAGTTTGTGGTTCTGGGTTTAGCTTCCTTCACGCTTGTGGGAACTAAAACAATAGAAGATGGATGAAGGGTTGTAGCCATTGCCGCTCTGTGATGATGCAACAGCAACTAACATATATTCAACAATTTTATGAGTTAGAAATCCATAATTCTTACTGTATAAAATTCAGAAAAATATTGAAAACAGAAACACTGCTATGGTTTATATAACTTACAATAAATATATCTTCCCATTAATTTTGGTTCATTCTGTGTAGGAAAAATATTTTGGTTCAATCATTCTCCTTTTTTTCTAAATACAAACAGTTTTATCTCTAAACTTTACAGTCATGTTGATCTTGTGAGTCCAATTTGTGTAGGTGTGACATCATGGCATAAACCAATTTCTGTCTTTATCTTATTCATAAAAAAATTGAGATAGCATGTCCACACACACAATACAAATATCTTGTCCTGTTTGAACTTCATTTCTCATGAGAACCTCTAAAGAGTTTCATATTATTATTTTTATTTTAAAAATAATTATGGAATTTCTTTCCAAAAATCTTACCAAGTCTATTACAAGCTGAAATTGGATGAAGATGCAAGTAGTTTGTAATAGAATTATGACATTTATTTCGTATATACAGTCTTGTGTATTATGAATCTATATCTTACAAAAAGAAATTAATTTTTAATTTCTGTATTTTTAAATTTAATTAATATTATTTTATATTTTTATGTTGTTGAATGCTAATTTGTCTACATTATATACTCAAAGACAAGAACAGAAAAAAAAAAAAAAAAAAAAAAAAAAAGATACTGATAGGAGTCGCAATGTGTATAAATGAGATTTGGTGGATGAAAGAGTGGTTAACATGTTTCTATTTCTATTTGGAAAGCACATCCAATGAAGTTTTAATGGTGGAGAATGATTGCACAAACAGAAGTCTAGAACGTTGAAGGTGACAGTAACAACCTCAAATAAGGGGTTTTAGGGTAAGAGAATTAACATCTAAATTTATAAAGTATCACCAAATTTATATATAATTGAATAATTTATTCATGATGTATTACACATCTTTGGCCAGAAAATCTTAGCTCTCCACATCAGAATTCACCAAGCTCCTCACAAAAAGCAGAATTTGTGAACTTAAGTAAAGTCGGTAAACAGAAGTAGAAGTAGTATTAGAAGGGGAAGCTTTGATCAGGGATTATGTTCCACTTTGATGCTCAAAAGAATCCAGTTTTCAGTACTAAATACAATATGTAAGAAACGATGAAATCGCCCCTTTAGCCAAAAATTAAAAAAATAAAATACAATGCCCTTCCTTTCTTTCTCACAATCAATCTGGCCAAAGGAAAGGTTGTTGTTGATCTGTGAACTGACAAAAATATAAATACCAATTGCCAGTTACAGTGCTTCAGTTCATCTGTTGAGAACACATAAGAACGTTGGATTCAAGAATCAGGGGCCACGGGTTGGAGCAAAACAGAAGCACCCTGAGTTCTGATCTTCTGGTATCATTCCACCACCTTTGCTGGTATCAAGTGCTTCCAGCATTCTCACCACCTCGTCCATTTCCGGGCGCTTGTTCGGATTCGCATCCCAACATCTCCGCATGATGTTTGATAAGGCACTTGGACAACACCTAGGAATGTCTGGTCGTAAATTCTGTGCAAGAATGCAAGCAATGTGAAATCCATATTTGTACCATGGCATACATTACATCAAGAGTGTTGAAATAAATCATAGTTTTTCGTGTTAGCTTACTTGGCGAACAACTGCAGATGACACATCAGCAAAGCTTAGATCTGGATAAGGCATATCACAGCAGTAAATTTCCCACAAGCAAATGCCAAAGCTATAGACATCGCATCTCCTGTTGTAAGGCTTCCCATCCAGAACCTGCATTTAGTGTAATCCTATGATTAAAGCTAATAACCGAAGTGATTCTGTTTGACAGACAACCTTGGATATATGGCACCTCACATGATGAGGTTGCAATTATCCTCATTGTATCACAGAAGAGAAACAGTGCCATGCAAGTAACTTGTATATGTATTTGAAATTGAAATCATGGTAGAAATGGCTAATACAACAGAGGTAATCCCGTTAAAACACCTACCTCTGGGGCCATGTATCCAAGAGTTCCAGTTTCACCTGTCATGTCACTTGGATTCATAGCTTCAACACGAGCAACTCCAAAATCAGCTATTTTCAGATTACGACTAGGGCTTAGTAACATATTCTCTGATTTAACATCTCGGTGAACAATTTTCTTCGAGTGTAAATAATGAAGACTGCATTTTTGGGAAAACAGTGAATTTGTTTTAGTAAAATATAAGTTTTGTTACTGTAGAGATGATCAAGTAGGACATACCCTCTTGCAAGATCCAAAGCCAGCTGAACCACAACCTTGTAAGCCAGTTTCTTCTTCCTATTCTTGATCAAGTATTGCTTAAGTGTCCCACCTGCGATAAACTCAACAATGACACAGCATGCCCTAGAAGGAAGGGTCTCTTCCTCTCCATTCGAATTTTTTGAGGGAATCTTAAGATTTGAAGTGCCCATCGAAGCTCCAACAAACTGTTGCACAGATGAACACAACACAATTACTAATCTGAAAATCTATATACCAAAACAAAATTGCTTGCAGAGATATGGATTTAATCGGTATCTCCTCCTAAACAGGTCACAATAACAGAAATCTAAGCATGCTGAAGACAGCAGAACAAAGTAAAAAAAAATGTCATTAATTTCTTCAACTTTGTCAAGTATCAAGAAGTCCACACTAATTTCAATAAATAAAATTGAATGGTATGAGTTCTTACTTTTGTCACATTAGGATGGTCAAGTTTGTGCCAGACAGCAACCTCCTGTCTAAAAGATGCACGTAAAGCAGCAGCTTCAGCAGGGGTAGCTACACCATCCTCACCCCAGTCCAATACTTTCACTGTAAATATTCAGGATGACAATCCAGTAGTTATAGAAATGATCTCTCATCTTCCCCACTCTTACAGACCCAAAAGGATAGTACACTTGGTGTACCAATATATTCCCCATACCATAAATTTATTATACACATTCATCAAAATATAATTTGGAAAAGTTTGGAAATGAAGAGTAAATCTTTCAAACACCATGTCAGCACTAACTTCATTGCTAAAAAAACTGGATATGTCACTAGACCAGCATCTAACAGCATGGAGAAAAAAATTGTCTCTCATTGGTTATTTTCATTCAACACTGCTGAAGCCATGTTCTCTTCCTCACATCATGATCAAACCCAGACAGAGATTTGAACAATCATACCATATTGCAATGACTAAGATTGATTTAAGAAAAAAGCTAGAAAGAATGCAGTCTATGCAGAACGATTAAGCATCTAAACAGAAAACTGAATGACACATTCAATCTGTTTTCCCTCACTTTTCATGAACAAGAACAAAATCATCCAGAATAAAAGTGCGGAGCAGAAGATATGATATAAAATAAATACCAGCAACGTCTTGAGAATCATAGGTGCCCCTGTACACAGTACCATACGCTCCCTGAGCCACAACATATCGTAGATCCAATTTGGCCAAATCAACCTCCCACTCCTCTTTGGGCCGTTTTGTCTCAGCGTTCCTTGACCAAACCCTGCTCAAGTGCTTTTCCAGCTGCGCATCCAAACTCTTCAGATCAATCTTATCAGCTCTGAATATCATATCCTTACTGCTTATGTTTCCAGAACCCTTCATCTTTGAATTCAGAGCCCCTTCTGCTTCAAATTCCCTCTTTGGTGTCTTAACAACAGCATCTCTTTCTGAATCCATCTTCACCACTCACCACTTCAAATTCCAAAACCAATATGTACAACCCCACGATGTTAAAATAATTCATAAAAAAATCGCTGCCATGAAATTTCAACAAACCCAAAAAAATTTATGTGTAACAAAAATTAAAATTGATAGGAGCAAGAAGCACCCTCAAAAGGAGTGTGCCTTCCTCTGTATATTATTATATCATGGCTAGAAAATTGACTTCTCTTTATTCAAAGCCGGGATTTTCTCTTGCCAAACAATTGTTTTATTGACTAGTTCCCTTGAGAAAATAGTACCAGAATAAAGAAAATAATAGCTATCAGAAAACGACCCAATTCGCACTATTCGACGACTAAGACCAATGAACCAGAAAAATAGAAAAAATAAAATTAATTATTTTGTGTAGAAAAATTAAAAACAAAAAAAGAGGTATCTACCAAAGCACAAACCTTGACAGCAGCAACCAAGAAACGAGCGGCCAGCTGAAGCATCAAACGAACCAAAGAGAAATCAGATTAAGAATTACGCTAAATGTGAGAATAGGCACAGACGAAAAAATTGACCATTTTTCTATGGCCCCAAAAAATAACACACAAAAAAAATGTCGCGTGGATACCTTTTTAGCTTTTGTAAGAATCAAAGGCTTTTGGCTTTTGATGCAATGAGCATTGCGGAGGTTGTCATCACCAACTCTGAGATGCCAACAGGAACCCGATCCCAACAATCCATCGCTCAAACTTTGTTAGAGGAGCGATTTTGAAGGGTAAATCCACAGAAAAAAGCAAAACAAATCGGCAAATAAACAACCCAAAAAATCAAAGTTAAAAAATTAAAAATAAAAACAACGGTGAGCCTCCCAGAAAGATGCGCGGGTGTTCCCTAAAATGTGGTGGAAGAGACAGAGACAGAGAGAATGTTTGAAAATAGGTTAAACAATGAAAGGCAACAAATAACCATAATATTATATCATATCATATCTTAGCTTTACCTTGTTCGTGTGTTGTTGTGTCGTGAATTTTACGTATAAGATGAATGTATATATGTATATAAGATCTCTCTAATAGTATTATAAAATATAAGAAACGTACGGCTCTTGTTTGTGTTGTGAGTTGACAGTTTGTGATTCTGATTATTCAGTTAGAAGGACACAGAGACAGACACATTGATTCCTAATCCTAGATCTGTTAGTTGTTTGTCGTTGCATTTTGTTCTCATAAATCTGCTGCTTCAACAACTACTAAACTAAGCCAAATTAAGGTACATTTCTTTTATAAGTATCAGAAGTATATGAGATTAAGAAAAATTTAAATATCAGACTTTTTATTCAAATTGTACCACAAGATCATAAAATAATAAATATAATTTGGTGAACCATGTAAAAAATCTGTAAACACTGCAAATTTGACCGTAAAACAAAAAGAAAAATCAAATTTATATAATAAACTTTATATTATTGAGTGCTACTTTGTAACCCTAAACCTAATTTTATAATATTGAAAATAGGAACGTTGGAATATACACTAATAATAAGAATACAAAATAAAATGCATTAACTTTATTTATTATTTATTTAATGAATTGCGTCGGCATTTATTAGAAAGACGTGTTTCGATGCACAATTTATAAACCTTATCCTTTCTAGAATAATAGTTGTTTAATCTTGGACCGTGTTTATTATGAAAACATTAACTATTTTGTTGACTAAAATATTATTCAATGTAATATATTGAAAATGTTAATGTTTCAATGTACTTAAATAATAGTATAAATGATTTTATTTTACTTTTTACAAATGTTAGATATTGGGGGAATGTATAAAGACAATGAATTTTAATAATGTTATTACTGAGTCTTTGAATTTGTGTATCAATTTATTAGCCATTGTATATTCATTCATTATATTTAAGAATATTTTGATTTTTAAAATTAAAAAATATCAGAGAATTAAAATAAAAAAGGCTATGAATTTATATTTATTATTTCATTGATATTTGTACTTATTTATAGTGTACAAATTTGAAATTATTTAAAATTATTATTACTTAATTATCAGTAATAGTGTTGCAATGAATTGTACGTGTTGCATAAAAAAATATGTAAAATAATTTATTATGTTAATGAATTATATATAGAAGATTATATTATAATCATGTTGAAATTGTTCGTTATAAAATATTTTGTGTTTATATTTTTGTGTCGAAAAAAATAAAGACAATTTTGAACATTTTTTGTTTACTTTCTTAAATGTTAAATTATATTAAGTAATGTTACATGTACCGGACAGATAATGTTTCTACTTCACATTTAACAAGGTGATTTATTTTTATTATTAGAAATCAGTGAGACAAATTTAATAATATCATTAATGACTGTTTGAATATTGCATTAATGTTTCTTTTTAAACATTATATTTTTAACTATTTATTTTATTTATTTACCATTTACAAATTTTAATGAAATTACAATTATTTTTTATCAACTATATACTCTTTTATTTATTTATATATATATATATATATATATATATATATTGTGTTAGTTAAAAGAATTTAACAATTTTGATTTTATCAGTAAAGTTTATTGTTTTTTTTTTCATCTTATAGAAAACACCATAATGTTACGTTTCATTTTGTGAAGGAGAAATTTTTTTATTAAATTTAAATTGAATATATTTTGAGGTTAAGTACAATTAATATTCTTATTTTGATATTGAAAATTCACTGCAAACTTAATTCTTCGGACGTAAACTTACAAAATTTTAAAAGTTATATTATATATTTACATTCTAAAATATTATGGGTGTTGTATATAAAATGTAACCAAAAGTAAATATAAGTAATTGGTATGAACGAAATTGAGGATATATGTTATTATAGACTCATGTTTTAAGTTTATTTATGTGTAACTCCTAGGATTAACTTTGTGTGTATTATATAACACACTTCTTATCACATTTTCTAGATAATCAAAAATATATAACTCATTCTTTGTATATTTTTTTTATTTCTATACGAAAGTTATCTCATCTTTTAAGTTTTGTTCTGTTTCGATATAAATAGTAAAATCTTGTGAAGAAAAAAAGTTAAGAAATAAAAAAAAAATGAACTGATGTCTCCTTTCTTCAATATTGAATGTGTATATGTTTTTTTCTTACAAACTTTTTCGTTTCGTGAAAATATTTAAGAGATAAAAAGAAGAAGAAAGTTTCCTCGTTAAAAAGATTTTGTACTCGATGTGAAAAAAGAAATTATGTAAACAAAAAATCATACTTTATACCCATTGTATGCAAGAACTCATCAAATCAAACAACGATGCTTGTGATAACTACTTACTTACACAAGACAAGCATTACATCATTACTAAATGTTACAAGTCAAAATTATTTTATACGTGTTTATGAAAAATAATACTCTATACACAATTGTAAATCAATTTGTGAAGATGTTAATTTTTTATTCATAAATTAATTTGAACTAATTAACAAATATTTTTTATTTCTTTTCTTTAAAAATCAAAAGAGACTGACTTATCCATAAGACATCATTTGTATAGCAAACTTACATAGTCAATAATGAACAAACTAAATTGTTGAGATATATGAATTACAATCATTAAATGTTAAGAAGAATCACGTTGAAAATGTGAAAACCAAACACACTATTAGTTCGTTCCTTTCACTTGTTCTCTCTCACATATTCTTCAATCATAAGTTTTAAGATTCGATTCTGATGTATTTTGAAGTTTTTCTTTGTTTTTTATAGTTAGTTAATGTTATTTCAAAGTTCGTAACAGATTGTTATATCTGTTTATAATATATTTATTGAATTATATTTTTTTAATAGTGTAATATCTGACCTAATATATTATTTGACTTACTTTAGTTCCATAAATTAAACTGTCACCTGCAACATAAATTTCAGAATCTTTTATGTGACACCAGGTCAAAGTCAACCGTGGCATGCTTTGATGCGTTAATTTAAAAAGTCAACGAGGTTTAATTGTAACACATGATATGGGTTATTAAATTAAAGATAAAGTACAGAGGAGAATTGAGTAAATAATTGGAGACAAAATATAAAAATGTCAATACCCGATATTGAATGGGATATTACATTATAATAATCTATTTGTATTATGTCAACGAAACCCTAATTCCAATTGCCCAAACTTGGTTTTCTCCAACAGATATGGGTTATGGCGTCACTTCACCATTCTCATTCTTCACGCGTGTCAAATCATTATTTTTCTTTTTCTATTTCTTTTTACCCTAAAAAAATTATTTCATTCGTCCTGTACACGAAAAATTAAATATATTTTTATTCTTTAACTTTTTGTGAATTTTAAAATTAATTAATTTTGAAATTTTAAATTAATTTAGTCATTTATCCTTCGAATTATATGAATTTAATTTTTTTAGTGAAATTTTGTTAGATTTATTTAATATTTCAAATGTGTTTCATAATAATATTTGATTTAATATTAAAGCAAAATTTGATTAAACAATTTCAATATAATTCTGAAATGCATACAAAATATTAAATAAATTTAATAAAATTTGATTAAAAGAACTAAATACATGTAATTCAAAAAATAAAAGATTAAATTGGTCTAAAATTTCAAAATAAACTAATTCTAAAATTCACAAAAACATATTTAATTCTTACATAAAAAAGGGGCTAAATTAAAGAGGAGACAATTAATTTAATGTTTGTTTATGATCATTGAGATAAAACTTTACATGTTTGTACATTTTTTATATACAAATAAAATGCAAGTAAAGAAAAAAAAAATCTTTAAAAATGAGAGTTAGAAATTTATGGAAACTTGCAACAGAATGCGTATTCCAAAGTTTGAATCTGGAAAACTATTGATGATTGGAGAATGGTACAAGGAAAGAACAATAGCCAAGAAAAGTCTAAGAACAATATTTACATCAGGAAGTGCTTTTCAGAATCTGAGAGAGTAGACAACACGACAACCCATTATATTCTTCACATAAAATTTCATAACAATAAAGGACTATACTTAGGAATATTATTATATACCCAAATAAAAGAACAAATATTATTGGTTTATTCGATTTTCCATCTAGAATCAAGTGTACCCTCTTATCCTCATCTCAATAACCACGTTTTCTCACTTTTTTTTCTCTAACATTGGTTTTATTTTTGGGCTCAAAATTGTCTCAAACGTGGTGTTTTTAGTAAGGAGATAGTTTTAGGCCCATGTTGAGTAAAACTAAAAGTAGCAACGTGACATTCACAAAAAGAAAATACTATTTTAATAAAGAAACAATTCTTTAGTTAAGACTGTATAAACATTCTTTATCATTAAAAACAAAATATTTTAATCAAGTATAGTTACAATTACAACTTTCAAGAAATCATGAAGAGTTTGACCGATTCAACTTATACGACCACTTTGTATATATTTAGTCAAATTATATTTATATATATATACCTAAACGTTAACGGTTACGGCGACAAAATAGCGGTTTGGATTTTGCTGTGTTGTGCATGCGGTCACAAACACTGTCCTATAATACCCCGCCACGTGGCCTTGTGGTTGTTTCTGATGCCTTTTCTGCATGTTACTCATAATAATATAAATCGGTTCATTCCCACGTAGGAGAATTAATATATCTATTTCTTTTTGTTTTCATTCCATCAGAAGAAAAAATGGCTTTCAGGATAGCGGTAAATCGATGTCTTTTCCCTCTTTTAACACATCTTTCGGCTAACCCTATTATTCTTGAAGGCAAAAACATGCAAAAACGATACACGATTTATGATTTTGTTTTATTAATTCATGAGAAAAGCAAGTATGGTGTTACATACATATATAACTGGTATGATATTGATCACATGCAGAAAAATTTTCGATTGACGTTGATTGAACTGGGAAGTGGAAGGCGAGCATTTACGAGTCCCACCACTCCGAAAATGAAGCCGGTGTCCCGAGTGATGGACGGTGATGGTAACTCGAGATCTGGGTATGTGTTCGTGTAGAAAAAAAAAATATGTGAATATAAATACGCACTTTTTCGTGTTTGTGTAGAGCAAAAGAATGTGTGAATATAAATATGCAGTTTTTGATATGATATGAATGTGTTTTGTGATGGATGATAGGATGAGCGTGAAGGCAGAGCTTGCACCCGTGTATATCGTGGGCGGATTTGTGTGTGTGGCTTTGGTGATTGGAACACACACTGCGTTTCAACAATTGGTGCGGTCTCCACAAGTTCACGTCAACAAGAAAAGAAGAGAAACGCTGCCGGAGGTGTCTGATCCTGATCGCACCGTCAACTCCGCCGGAAAATTCATCGACGGTTCGTTCTTAAGAAAAGTGGGTCAGATTCAGGAAAACAGGGCCACACTCAACGATCCTGTGCACCCTAATCCATTCACCCGGTAAATCTAATTTAAATATCTGATTTGTTGTTACGTGTTTTCATAATATACTGATTATTATTATTTTTTTAAAATGTATTAAAAAAATATTTAAAATATTAACACATTGTATTTTTGATGCTAATGATATTTAATTATTGGTTTGTTGCATGTAGTCCTCGAACCCCTGAGACATTGAAGACGGTGGGCGTTGAACCAAGCAGGCGTTGATCAGATATTACACCATTACATGGCTTCGCTTTTCCTTAATACGTGATTAATTATAATAATTGAGTTGCATTAATTACGTCCTTCCATTATTGATTTTCAGTAATTTTGTATAACTTTGTTTGAGTTTTCAATCTGTATGTTGATGTAATTGTAAATAAGGCGATAGCTTGAGACTGAGTGCAAAAGTGATATGGCGCCACTCTGTTCTTTGCTTTTCTTTCTGTATTTTTATGTATGTATATATATACATATAAAATAAAAAATGTATAAACGACTTCTGAACTGTGTAAGTTCAACTGCAAGTTTTCTATGAGAATAATTAGTATTGAAATTAGGTCGAATAAACAATAGGATTTTTTTCATTAATAGTTACACTTTTTTTTAAAGATCGAGGTGCACTTTTTAATTTAAATTTATAGAAATGGATAAACTTTACACAAATACAGGATTTATTTATTTATTTATTTATTTAAGGAAGTCGTACTTCCATTATCTATCTATAATAATAAAGAGATTTATGATTTTGTATCCATATTTCACAATATCCATTTTATTCTTAGTTATTTTAAAAATTAATTATTTTATAAATAATTTATTTTTAATCATTTTTTTAGAAATTTCTTTTATCTTAAATCTATCTTCTATCTAAATCTAAATAAAGGAGATTCCTCTTTTTATGTCCATATTTTATAATACCCGTTTTATCCTTAATTATTTTATAAATAATTTATTTTTAATCATATTTCTAGAAATCTCTTTTGTCTTAAATCACTATTTAAACTTTTTTTACATATCTTTTTTTAATTTTATATTTAACAACTATTTTAAAAATTATATATTTGTTATTGATCTTAACTTAAATTTCTTAAAAATTATAAATTTATATCTATCTATCTATAACAATAAAGAGGATTCCTCTTTTTGTATCCACATTTCATAATATCTGTATTACCCTTAATTATTTTAAAAATTAATTATTTTATAAATAATTTACTTTTAATCATTTTTCTAGAAATCTCTTTTGTCTTAAATCATTATTTAACAACTATTTTAAAAATTATATATTTGTTATTGATATTGACTTCAATTTCTTAAAAATTAAAAAATGCGAACACGCACGACAGCGCCTGTGTGTTGGCTAGTATATACTAATGTTATCCGAGGTATTTTTTAAATATTATATTATATTAGTCAATAATAATATTAAAATGTTATTAAGTTAATATATAAAGTAAATTTATATTTTATTAAAAATGAACGAAAGAAAATGAAAAGATATTCGTTAATAAATAAGAAAAAAAATAGAAAAGATAAATAGTTTTGTAAAAGACATTTAAAATTAATGGTTAAATTTTAAAGATTTAACAAATAATTATATTATAAAGAATAAAATAAAAATTATGAGATATGAAAAAAAAATCTTTTTGTTTATATATATTTGTGTTCATATTTTAAAATACTAATTTTATTCTTTAAATGTAATTATTCATTAAAAATTGACTGTTACTTTTATAAATTTTTTATAAAATTGTCTATATTTGCTTATTCTCTTCTTCTTTCTTTATCAATGGTTATTCTTTCATTTGTTTTGATATATTTCACTTTATTTTATATATTAATTTAATAACATCACAATATTATCACCTACTAATATAATATCATACATATTTAAAAAATGTATATGTACAGTCATGATAACGCCTATCTTTCCACTAGTGTGTATATATATATATATATATAACCACACGTATTTTGTAAGTTTTATTTTGGGTAATGAAAGTAGAACAGGAAAACTAAGGCTAACAGATGGACACAATTTTCAATTTGTTTGGAATGCGCATGGCCATATAAGAAAGAAGCTTCCTCCGCAAACGTAAACCAGGTGAAACAAAAGTACTAAAAATAAATAATAGTAATAATTAATTGAAGAAAAGTTAGAGGTTGGATTAGACATAAGCTGAATTTGGAGTTTAATTGGAGGAAAGTTCTGGGTGTGTCTCTGAGAGTGGCATAAAAAATTGTGATAGATTTATTATCTATGTTCTTCTCGCACCACAAACACATTATCTTATCCCAGAATGTTGTGCTGTCAGAAGAAAGAAACCATATGTGAAATTTTTAAGAAAAGACTTTGGGTCTTTATTGGGGACATAACGATCCACACGTTAACTAAACAAAGAGACAAACTACATCGTTCTATAATTTTTGTCAGTAAGAAATGTAGAATATGAGAAAAATAGTATTGAATAAGGGAAAGACTAAAAAGTGTGTGTTGGGTTTAAGAGGGTAAAAAGAAACCAAGGTTCCGCTGAAAATGGTTGGTTTGTCAGATGAGTTAAGGCATCTAAAAAGACCAAGACCACATCGTTCTTAGTTTAATGCCACTGCCACACACACTCACTCACTCCACTCTTTCTTTCTTTCATCATCATTATTATGTGCATTTTCTCTGTTTATTTATTAACTTGTCTTTCGTGTTTATGGTGGCGCCATGAATCACGTGATGTAGTGCATATACGTGAGTTGCAGAGTTGCACAGGGACCACCCAGAGAGAAGCTCTAAATTTGGTACCCTGTCTTGGGGAAAGAGGAAACGGTGCATTTTGGGAGCAGAAAGATAAGGTAGAGTCATATGTGAAGCATGACCATCTTTATTTTCACCACGGCCTCACATAAATGCACATTCTATCATTATCATTACACCATCAAACCATGTACCCTACACCTACTAATAACTTTCATCTATCATGCTTGTTACTACCACTTCTTTAGTCCGTAATAGAAAATGATATTTTAATGATTAAATCTTGACAATTTTTTTTTACAGTTTGAGGTGTCATTTTTGAAATGTCTTTTTTTTTCTGTATTTTAAAACTATTTAAAGAATGTCATTCGGAAAAAATAGTCAAAATTTAGTTCTTAAAATATCATTACCCTCACCGTATTATCATACTTGAAGTATTGTCTACTTTTAAATTCGAAATTTCATTACAATTTTGTTATTAAAAGACCTCTTATGAAAGTGAAAAAAATAAAACTATTAAATGTACTGGAACACGATAACCTATATTATATATATGATTGGGTTAAATATGTTTTTGTCCCTCAAGTTTCAGTCAAATTTGGAATTGGTTCCTCTTTGAAATTTTTGACCAATTTAGTCTTTCATCTTTAGAAATGTATGAATTTAGTCCTTTTAAAAAGATTTTGTTAAGTTTATCTAACGTTTCAAGCGTATTTTAGGGTAATATTTTAATTGTTTATATAATTTGATCCATTTTTTCTTAAATGCTAACTTAAATAATATCATCAAACGTGTTTAAAACTTCAAATAAACTTAATAAAATTTGATTAAAAGGACTAAATTCACACATTTATAAACATAAATAATTAAATTGATCAAAAGTTTCAATAAGAACTAATTTCAAATCTCACTTTCTATATGATTTCCTATCATATATAGCTGCTTTTAAATAAGATGTATTGTTAATTAATGCTTTTAAAAAGAGGCTCGTCGAAATTCATAACAAAATGCATATTTATCTTACTAATTTTGGGGTTGTTGGGGTGCAACCTTTTTATACTGTTGGGGTTGTTCTTCTCTATCTCTCAACTTTTTCTTTTTAAAGGATTCTCTAATGACCCTCTGTTTTTTTAATCGATAAAAAATACACGTTCTTCTTTTAATTAAAGAAAAAAACATGTCTTGGAGATGTTTATTAAAAACTTTTTCTTTCAAAGTATAAAGACCCAAGTAGATTTTGTGTCTCACTAGAACACTTTTCATTTAAATAATTACGTGTTATCAGTGCTTCAAATACTTAATTATATCTGGACAGTGTTAAACTAATAATTTTAGAGTTACTACGAATCGTATTTATAATTATGTAATAATTCTGAATATCACATTTTAAAGACATCATATACTTCACCATAAAAGAGTTATAATTTTGGATTTGACCACTAAAATTATTTTGTTAAGGTATATTATTCAATAAAGTTTAACATTCCAGTGGTATATAAATTATGGAGGGATGAGTTTACACTAACGTGAATTGTATTTTCCTTTGCCTTATTAATTATTTCATATAAAGTGTGATTTTCAATTATCTAAATCATTAAGTTGTAATTATTAAAGGGTTAGATATGATTTTTGTCCCTCGAGTTTTAGTAAATTTTGGAATTAGTCCCTTTCTGAAACTTTATACCAATTTAGTTTTTTATCTTTAGAATATATGGATTTAGTTTTTCTTATCAAATTTTGTTATGTTTATTTGACATTTTAAACCCATTTTATGATAATATTTGAGTTAATATTGAAGTGAAAATGTCTTAAACAATGTAAAGAATTCAAATATTATCATGAAATACGTTTGAAACGTCAGATAAACTTAAAAAAAAAATTGGTTAAAATGACTAAATTCACACATTTTTAAAGATGAATGACTAAATTGAATAATTTTTTTGAGGAGAGACTAATTATAAATTTCACTGAAATTTGAGGGACAAAAACATATTTAACTCTCAAATTTTCATAGAAAAATTATAAACTTGAATAACAAAAAGGTATAATGAAATCGATGATTTTTTATGTATTTTAAGGTTGTATTTGCTATGTAATACATTCTTTATAAATGAAAAGAAAATACACATTTTTAGACTGTCTAAGTGAAATTGAACTCAAAATTCTCAATTAAAAAGGTTATTAAAATGATTTTTTATTTTGAACCTTTCTTCCGTAGTGGATTTGACAAACAAGTATAGTAATTATAAATTACTCTAACTATTTTTAATGTTTTTATTTCATCAAAATAAGTGTGTGGACCTAAAAATCTAAAGATTTAACTATGAACTTATTTTCACCGGAAAGAAAATGCCGAATATTTAATAACATTAAATATATTTGACGTTATATGATGACATGCACACGACAATGGAATTCCATTGGTTAATAATAGTAAAAAAGTTCGATGGGAACGGTCCAACGAACGGAGAACAACGTCTTAGGTTAGTTGTCATCCAAACGAACGGTGGATTCTAAATTCAATGCGTGGAAGTGCGTGTTATGGGTTTGCGTATAGTCCAAATTTTTTATTGATTTTTTTTATGTTAGTCTAAACATTAAAAATATATCATATTAATATTTTAAATATCTTTTTAATATATTATAAAATATTAAAATTAATTATAATCAATATATTATAAAGATATAATAAAAAAATAAAACAATAAAATTAAAAAAAAATCCAAATTTGTTTGCTTCACAAGATACCTCTTTGACTTTCAACTTTTCAAGATTCAGGTATGCATGATCAGCGTAGCATGTACGCGAGTGTCCACTACTTTCCATGTGCCTCACTCACACCAGAACACTCCCTTTTCAAATTCTCAGCGCGCTGAAACGCAAAGCCTTAATTAAATGCCTTCGTATTCGTGTGAGTGTCATCTTATCTCATATAGCCACTGCCTATTTTGTCGTCATTAATTTAACGGCTGCAGTTAGGTCGAATATCCAATCCCTCTTTTTTCCGTTCAAAAAACACAGTCAAAAAGAATTTATTTTGTTTTAATGTGCAAAAAATAAACTTAAAAAAAATTAATAGTTACTATAATTTTCAGAAACACAAAACGGTAACAAATATTTATTGGGTAATTGTACCATTGTCTGTTCTGGTTGGTCACCTTCATTAAACATTTTTACCGAATGGAATTAAATAGTCAATCATGAATTTTCATGAGGCTGAAACGTTTCTTAAATGATTTCTAACACAGGTTGAAAATTAAATGTTAGGTTTCGGATTCTGTTTCGTGCGCATTAAAAATAAATGTGAATGTATTCTTCAATATGGTTGAGCGTATAATATATGACATAATGGAAAAAATAGTAAGAAAATAAAATAAAAATTATTCTGTGTAAAAATGGAAACAAAACATCATTACAATTAGTTTCCTCGTATAACTATTATTTTTTTAACAGAAACTTTGTTTTGTTGTTTATAAAATATATAAAATGAGTTGGGAGCAGTTACAAGATTATGACAGAAGGGAATGATATATAATTGATTATAATAACACGGTTGAAGGCATTTCATTATGGAAGATCTACAACATCTGCAACATAATGCAGTGGTTAATGAGTGAGTGAGTGAGTTATAAGAGCATGGTTTTGGAGTGTAAAGAAACGGCGTAAAAGGAGAAAGGTGTAGTTTTTGAGAGTTAGAGAGAGTTATTTGAATGAATGAATGAAAAGAAAAGGAGAGAGAGGGTAGAAAGAAACAAGGAGAAAATCCAGAATTCGGATGTGTGGGTGGTTAACTGTTTATGTGTTGCTTTAGCGACAAAATAGAAAAGAAGAGAGAGTGAGAGAGAAAAGAAAGAAGCAAAAGAGAAGAAAGAAAGAAAGAAAAGAGAGAGAAGAAGGGACAGCTGTGGAAGGAGGGGTTGTGGTCCCCACCACAAAATCTTTCTTCTCCCGCCTTCGCGCTTCTTGAATCCCCTCATCTCTTCTTCTTCTTCTTGTTCTTGTTTTCTTATCACACCCCACTTACTTGGGAGAAACTAATGTTGTGGTGCTGCCATTATTCTTGATATGGACACCCCAGAGAGGAACCAGATCAGTGCTACCCTCTCCAAGTTTGAGGTTTTCTTCCACTTTCACTCTCTAAACTCTTCACCATTTCAATTTCATCTCTTTGTCTTGTCTTCTCTACTCTTTTTTCTGCATGCCTCTCATTCTGCACTTTCTTTCTTCTCAATTTTCTCTTCCACTCTTTTCTTCTCTTTTCGCTTCAAACATTTCTCCATCTTGCCTAAATGTCTTCTCTTTGTAGTTTTCTTCAACTCATAGTGCCAAAGTTTCTCTCTTTCGAACCAAGTCTTGCCAGTTTTTTCACTTCTGTAGATCTTTCTTCAACTTCATTTCAGAGGTCGTTTTTACAGTTTTTTTGTTTTTTGTTTTGTTTTTGTGGGTTTCGGCTTTCTTGTGTTCTACTATTTTTTTTCTCTCTTCTTCTTTTGGGGTGAATGCTTTTTGTTGATACAAGTCTAAACTTTGCGGGTTGCTGTACTCTTTAACAAGTTTTTGTACATGCTCTCAAATTGAGAAAATCCCACGAGTTTTCTTTTCTTTATTTTATGCATTTGCATTCAGAGAGACGGTTAATTCGCTAAAACGGGTTTTGACTGGCTCTAGATTTTCAAGAATGATGTTTCTCAAACAGTTTCTACAATCTGTCACGTACATTCTTGTAGTGTTTTATAATGTTCAACGAGTAATCCTTGTCAGATCTGGTCTGCTAAGAATGATTTGTAAATTATTCTGATTTGTTGTAGCTGTTGGGAAATTATGGAATGATTTTCTCCATTTTTATTTTTATTTTTGGTAGCTCAAGTTACTCTATTCCCGTGTGTATACAAGCTTATCCTTCGATTTATCCAGTTTAAGTATATATTTTTTTTAACATTTGCCATTTGCAGGATTCACCTGTTTTCAATTATATCAACAGTTTGTCTCCTATAAAGCCCGTTAAGTCTGTTCCCATTAGTCAGACTTTCAATTCACTGAGCTTTTCGTCACCTCCTTCCGTTTTCACATCACCCCACGTCAGCTGTCTCAAGGAATCTAGATTTCTCAGAAGGTAATATTGAAAATTTCTGATTTTTATGTCGTTATATGGTAATATTGAGTTATATATTTACTGATCCACCTTTGGTTCTTGCCCAATTGTTCATCTTTAGACATATCCCATTGGGCACATCAAAGCCTAAGATTTCTTCTGAAGATGTAAATAAAGTTCACACAATTGAAGAGGCTCTTGCAGATTCTAAACGTGCGCGTCATAACAAGGGTGAATCACAGAACACTGAAAAAGGGATTTCTCTTGGAGATGCTTCAATTGAGCACATAAAATTCTCAGTTGAACCACAGCAAACTTTAAAGTATGACACTTGCGGTAGCCCCGGCTATGATGAGGATAACACTCTTTTGGAATTGCCCGGTGAGGCAGCAGCAGCAGGTGCTTGTAAAACTGATTCAGTTGAGAGTGAAGTGCATCTTCAGGAAATGTGTCAGATGGAGCCAAAGAGTGAAGATCCAGACTGTTATTGGGATAGTTTAATTCCTGATGGCTCTGATATGCTAATTTTTAATTCCCCAGGTGAAGCAGAAGCTTTTAAGGGTCTGATGCACAAACCGTTGGATCCTTCTATACGACTGAGCGATTTTATGTCTGTGGTGCCACTTTCTGCCGTCCATAATGGTAGGAAAATGTTCATTGTTGATTCGGTTGCTTCAGGTTCTGAACATGAGATTGGAGATCACTGTTCTGAGCCAACGATAACAGCCACGGACACGGATCAAACACGGGAGAATCTTGCCGATGTTGTTTTGGTGACTAGCAATTATAACGAGAACGCAAATGATCAGGTAGGCATGTGAAATCTGTAAGTTTTAAGGCATGGTTTTCTAGGCTCTGTTGTATCAGCAATTAACTTGTTTTCGAAAGAAACAAATTCAACTGTAAAATGATGCACTGATTCCACATTTTTAACTGTATGGTTGCATATTATAGTTGTGGCTTGTGTTGATGTGACATTTCTAATTCTTGAACAACACTGTATTACTCAATGCGTTTTTTTTTTTTTATTTCAATTGGTATTGTGCTGCATTTTCCATACCCGGGTATATGCTGTTGTAAAGAATCAAGGTAATGGGTCATTTTGTATTCATTTGAAGCTGTCTTCTTTCTACTTGTTCATAAATGAATATAACAAATTAATCTGTAAGTACTCTTGGGTTTTGGTTTCAGCTTGTTTCTGTCACGCACCGTGCCATAAGGAGGCGTTGTCTGGACTTTGAGATGGCCAATGTGCAAAAGAAGAACTCTGATGATAATTCAAACGCCGGTTCAAGTACATCAGAGTCCGATGAGAGGAATGTTGCCAATGAAAAGCAACTTCTTCCAGCAAAACTCAATGGGAATTTTCAGAGGGGAATTTTGCAGGGAATTGGTCTACACCTGAATGCACTTGCTGCCTTGAAAGAATACAAGGGCATACAAATTGAAAATTTGTCTTCTGGAAGACAACTCAGCCTGCCCAACTCTACTTCTTTGCAAATCTCTACAACCCAAGAACAGCAGCATCTTTCAATGGTACCTGTTTCATCTGAAAGAGAATTGGATTCGTCGGACAATGGGGTTCAGCCTACCGAAGATTGTTCCCAGCCATCGGTTTACATGACTGGTGAAGACTTCAATAGGAATAGTCCCAGAAAGAAAAAGCAAGTGCAGTTGTTGATTACGTGTGCATCTCGTAATTTAGAAATTTTCCTTTCTTCGTTAGTCTCATATCAAGTTTGGTTTGCAGACGTAAGATGGAGACACCTGGCGAAACTGAGGGTTGTAAGCGCTGCAACTGCAAGAAGTCGAAGTGTTTGAAGCTGTAAGTTTGAAAAGAATGTTATTTATCTTCTTGTTTTTGGTTGCAGAATTGGAATAAGTTACATTGATTAATGTTCTAGCGTTAAGTTTTCCATTCTATAGCCTTTACGGTATTGAGTGGTAATGATAGAATCAATGAGACATTCATTCTGAGAAGAACCAAGAAAGGAAAAGAAAATGAACTCACTGTAGTTAAAATTTGAAATTGACCTTATATTTACCTTCTCTTTTTGTATCAGTTACTGCGAGTGTTTTGCTGCTGGTGTCTACTGTATAGAACCCTGCTCCTGTCAGGATTGCTTCAACAAACCTGTTCATGAAGACACTGTTCTTCAAACTCGCAAGCAGATTGAATCTCGCAACCCTCTTGCATTTGCTCCAAAAGTCATCAGAAGTGCTGATTCTGTTCCTGAAATTGGGGTTAGAAAAATAAACTTAAACTCGGTTATTCACGTGTGCAATTTGAACAACCTTTTGTATGGTGTTAACTATTACCTTCTTGCAGGATGATCCAAATAAAACTCCGGCTTCAGCACGACACAAAAGAGGATGCAACTGCAAAAAATCCAGCTGCCTAAAGAAATACTGTGAATGTTATCAGGTTTGCACCCTTGTCCATCATCCCATCCTGTATGCTTTCAGTTTCAGTTATAATATGAATTACAAATGGTTGTTTTGATTTGAAGGGTGGTGTCGGTTGCTCCATTGGCTGTAGATGTGAAGGGTGCAAGAATGCTTTTGGCAGAAAAGATGGTAAGTTTCAATCAGGATCAACTGGTTGGCTATCAATTTAATCAGTTAGAAATGTCTTCAGCATTTCGATTGTTTCCTCTTGAGTGGTAAATAATATTCCTGTAGTTATTAATTGACTTGTTCTGAATTGACACAATTCCTTATTTATTTTTGGTTCAGGTTCTGCTCCTGTAGGCATAGAAACTGAGCAAGAAGAAACGGAAGCAAGTGACAAGGGTGTGGCAGAAAAAGCTTCACAGAAAACTGAAATTCAGAACACCGAAGAGCATCTGGATTCTGCTACTGTATCAACACCATTACGACTTTCCAGGTTTGATAAGCTGACTTTTTTCTTTTTTTCAGTTGAGATAATGAACAAAAGCGATGTCCCTTATTGATTGATGTTATTTCATTTCCATGGAACAGGCCTTTGCTTCCGTTGCCCTTTTCATCAAAGGGAAAAGCACCGAGATCCTTTGTTACCACCATCTCAGGCTCTGCATTGTTTGGCAGCCAAAAGCTTGGGAAGCCAAACTCTCTTTGGCCTCAATCTAAGCATTTTCAAACTGTCCCAGATGATGAAATGCCAGAGATTCTCCTAGGTGATACCTCTCCGGTCACATGCATCAAAACTTCTTCTCCAAATGGCAAGAGGATCTCCTCTCCCAGCTGTGACTTGGGATCATCTCCTAGTCGCAGAGGTGGCAGGAAGTTGATATTACAGTCCATTCCTTCATTTCCTTCTCTCACCCCTCACCCTTAGAATGGGTTCTTTTTTTGGTTGTAAGTTAGTTCCCCTCTTCCCTGTTAATCATGTTTTTAGTTTGTTGCAATAGAAGCCACGCCTTAGTCTTTTTTATGTATATTGATCTCCGTTTTACTTTGGTAATAATATGTTGCATTCCTTGGATAATGTACTATTTAAGTAATAGTTATGATCATTCCTGGTGATTAATCTTTACGTTTTTCTGTTGTGCTTTTTGCCATTTCTTTATGATTAAGTTCCTGAGGATGCATCTTAATATAAGCTGTTGATTTGTCCCTGAAAGTGGATTGTAACTTCATCAAACAAACAAGATTTATAGTTTTTAACCAATGCTGGGACAGAAGTCAATCGGTCTGTTTTGACTGAAATTTTGTGACTGGTAAGTGCATAAATTGTTGGATCCATTGCAAAAAACTATAGCCAATAATCAGCATAAAACTTTCCATTTAAAACATACTACACTGCAACATATGACTGTATTGTACTTATATACAGCCGAAACATAACTAAAATTATTAAGAAATATGCATGAATCAGTGTTCTTTAAACAAAGTAGAATAGAAGACATCACAAAAACATCTCTTGTAAACTTGATCTCAGTTATATCTGTTAATTATTTGAAAACATTTATAACTGAAAACCAGGTGTTTTGCAACAAAATTTCATCTAATATTCAATATGGTGTTCCAATTTGAATCTCAAAGGTTCAGATACGTTCTTTTTATTTTTCTTATAATTTTTATTACTCTCTCCCTTTTAAATTGGATCATCTTCACATTCGATTTCAAGTTCTCCTAAAATGATGTTAAACTTCTTGGTTACATTTATATAGTGTTGTTCCATTGCAACTCTGTATATACCTTGGGCTCCGTGATAGCAATATTGCATCTTTGATAAACGCCCAAGAGATAGTTTTATTTCTCTAGCAAGTTCTTCACTCTCTTTTAGACGAATAATTTTCTTTAGAAGTTTGCATCTTTACACACATCTTCTAATTTTGATTCTGCTCCTTTGTCTCCTTCATCTACAGTGCTTTCTTTCATCATCAAATTTAAAGCAAAATAACACTTTTATTTTTGTTGAGAAGGTGCATTATCTTTAAGAAGCTTTCATATTTGTTTTATTTTGAACCGGTCAATTTGCTTTGTTTAGAATCTAATGGATTAGGTATTTCCTAATATTCAGCTAAGTTATTAGTATGGTTGCTAGAACCATGGAATGTGATCTCTTGATGACTTATTGCTGAATGTGTTTAAAATCAACAACTTTAACTTCTAATCTCTTCTGGGATTTCTGTTCGACACTAAGCAATATTTGATCGATGTTATTAGACACGTAAAGGAAATACTTCCCATCATTTAATTTTCACTTTGAAAATGAATACTTTTCAAAAACTTAGTTATTATTGCTCTCATGATTTGTAGGACTAGTATGGTCAATAGATTACGCTTGAAGTTCTTACCAAACAGTCACCTTGTTAATTATATTCAACAATTTGTAACAGTGCTCTTGATTAGTATCTCAAACTCTCTTATCAAAGTTGAAAACCTACATATTTTTTATTCTTTCATTGTTCTTGTATTTATTTATGAGAAAGTTGTGCATTAGCCTTTTGAACCTAAGTTGATCATTCCTGTAAAAATGGTGCTTGAAACAGTAGAGAATAAAAAGAACTTAGCTCTGGACTAACTTATCTTTCTATAGAATTTTCGGGAAACTAGTGCACTTCACAGTCTTCTTTTACGCCTTCAGAATGTGACATTTTAACAACTGAAACATGATAGTTTTCCAATAAAAGTAAAATGGGTACTACAATTGAAACATATGTTTCTGTCTTACACCGTCAAATATGTTACTAAATTATAGCCACCACTAAAACTATTTACTAATTTAGTTATTTGATTTTGTGGATTCTTCTGCGTTGGTCTGAATGATTTGAGAGAAAATAGGTTGTTGGGTTCTCTCATACATACTCATCGGTTAGTTGAAATAGCTTTTCTAAGAGGTGAGATTTCACTGTTTCAGTGTTCGTGGTGTGCGCAAGCTTTCTTTCGAAAATCTTCACGATAAAAATATGGCCTCAGATTAACACTGAATCTTCTATCTACCAACAATTCTGAAAATTTTTATATGAACTGAATAATAAATAGGTTTCGGAAATTTTATATAACATGCCATAAATTTCTATAGACCAATGATGAGCTATGTTGAATGTTGAATGAATCTGGGATTGCCTTTGACTGTTCCTTAAAATCACAGTTGACAGAATCTCCTTTGACCTCCATCTACTACATGTTCTTATTCTTTCATATAATACAAAATTATTAAGGACTTCTCTAATCTACCATGTTCTGTAGTGACTTTTTCTAGAAAAAAAGAAGATAAAAGATGCATTGCTTGTAGCATCACGGCTTCTAAATTGGCAACTGATAAAAGGAAAAAATAGATTGAAATTTGAATGTTTAATGAAATGAGAATGGGACCGTGCACGGCACAGGGTGGCTTCTAGATTTGGAAATTGAAAGACTCGTTGGTGTTGAGGTAGGTGAGAGTTGTGTTGGTCTTGGAAGTTGAAATTAAGAAGAGAGGTTGAATAGATAACCTAAATTTCTCACCAATTAACCAATATGTGTGTTCTTGACAAAGGTTTGCGTACCACCAATGATGTCTAGAGAAAATGGGAAATGTGAGGAGTAAAATCACATCATGTGGGTCTTCATTTCCAACCTCTCCAAGTACTCTCTTCTAAACATTTCACTTTGGTTGGCTAGTAACATCACATGAAGAGCTACCACCAAAACAAATAAAAAAATTCACACTTTTCCTTGAAGATCCTCACGAGCATTAGACTCCTTGAGTATTATCCTTTCGTTAGATTGAGCATCTCGACCCGCTCTCACGGGACAATTATTCAATTTGCAATGATATTTTCCTTAATAATTGTTCACTAGGAATCGATCGTGACCTTAACTCTGATACTAATTGTTAGATCGAACCCTTACCAATAGGCTAAAAGTTATAGTTATTAGTTAAGACGCAACTCCTTTTACTTAAGAGTATAACAATCCAAACGTCACAATTCGATTGAGACCCGACCCATTTACCTCTGTCATGAGACAATTGATGTCACATGCAACACCTTTTTCTTGGATTCATTATATAGTGAGTAAGTCATGAATCAAACAATTAAGTTAACAAATTATAAGGTTATATTTGTATCTACTTATATATTTTAAATTTGTTTTATTTTTAGTTGATATAAAATCTCTAACACATTCATCACATTATGACATATACATATCAAACTTATAATTAAATATTAATAAATAATTTGACGGCTTGATAATGTGATAGATTTAATAAACAACTAATTTTATTAAAATAGATTTTGGATTACTTTAATATCATCTTAAAAAATAGATTTTTAATCTAATTAGTAAAATGAGATTTATATCCACCTGTTTATTATAAATCTGTATTATTATTTTTATGAAATTATTATGTCCAACATCTTTTATATATATATATATATATATATATATATATTTACATTTTACATTCAATGTAAAATTTCTGATTCCAAACCTGAATTTCTGCGAAATCCATTTATACATGTACTTGTACCGTACCTGTTTAAATGGAATACATAATTCTTCTACATTACATTACATCATTCAAAACAAAAATATTCTGAATTGAAAACAAAAATCAATAGTGTCAACTAGCTTAGCTGTCATGAAATTTCAAATTCAACTTGTCTGTGTTCTTCAAAAACCACAATTATTTGTAATGTGTATTGCATTGTAGCAGGTTTGATCATTGTTTAATGCATTGTATTTTACAAAAGACAAACTCTTGCAACCACCATTGCTTTTGACTTTAGAATCCCCTTTACTTTATTCCAAAATTTGTCATTCTATATGAAGAATATGAAGAAATAAATATGAAACTTTATATTCCAATCCACAATACCCAAATTTATTGTCGGTTCGGTAAAAAACAAAACACGTAGCTGGAAGCAACTAATCATTGTTTTTCTACCTTCAACCCCGCAAGAAACAAAGATCATTGCCACAACTTTAACAATGTCTTCGACATGCATTAAACATTACTTACATTTCAAAACCAACTAACTTTCTAAACCTTTATAACCAACCAAAATGAATATAATGAAATTAATTAAGCCTGTAAAGTTTATAATTTCATGGGATAAGAGACTATGATTCTACTCATGGGGAAAGCTACTAAAGAAATGAAATTATTCATACAATAATAGATAAATAATTATTTAAACTAATCATAAGATTATTTTAAGTAATTAGATTTTGTGATTTAATTTTCCTCTTGATGAAGTTAATGGTTGCAGTTAATTTCTAACCCTTTTTCTGCAAATAGTACTACATGCATATATTTCTGTAGGATCCAAGTACTTTATCTAATAATAGTTTGTACTTAAAAGGCGCAAGTAAATTAGTTAGAGGAAGGAAATTAGTATATATCTTAAAACTTATCAATTTAAAAATATTTAAAGTAAGGAAATATTAGTAAATCGGGGATCTAATATATGTATATACTTCTTATATTTGGTTTGCGTTTTACAATAAATATAACATTGCAAGAAATCAATGTTTTACAAAAATGATTTTGGCAAATTATTTAACAAAATTAGTCTCATAATGAGTAGAAGTAGAAATTTTCTGAGTTAAAATATTTTTTTAATGAAAAAACATATTATTTGATACGGTAATACATTAATTTCTTTAAAATTTGTGGAAATTTTATATGAAAATTTCCTAGTTATATCTTTTACAATTCGAACATAATTTAAAAGTTATAATTTCTAGAATTGATGGTTCACGAATATACACAAATTTGTGTAGTAGGAAAGTCTCTTCAAAATTGCAGGAAAGTAAACATTTTTTTTTTCCTTTAACGTGTGAATGTATTTATGTATACAGCAAATAAATAGTTTAGATTTAAAAAAATTGGATATTTTTTGTTGAAAAAGAAATCCCTTGATTCCCGGAGATGATGTGCACTGTTTCTGTTTGGGATTTTCAAAGTGAGGAGAGGTGAATAATAATGCAATCCATGACTACTGTGTCACAAACCTGAAGAATAGGATTATTTTATAATGTTTAATTGTAGTGATTAAAACATAATCATGATTTTGGATCCCATTAACGTTCGTTGAAATGGTGGATTCTTCTTCTATGCATTCGCACGCATCCTTTCCTTAGAGGATACTGTAACGCTAATTATTATATTAATCTCTCCAAAACAACATGATTATCAACTAAACCACAGCACTCACACTTTTCCGTGCTCTGTGTGTGTACATTCTCCTTTTTACAGTTGACGAGTCATATGTGTCAGAGCCGACACGACACAATTCTATATTGCCAATACCCCACTTCAAAGATTGCCACTTTGTGTCTTCCAGATTGAGAAAAAATGGGGTAAGATGGAAGTTTTGCAGCTGCTGGGGGTTCTGTTTTCAGCATCACAGCTGCTGGTGTGCTGGTGAAGAAGATCAACTTCTCAGATTCCATCCTTCTCGGCTCTGCTTCATCCCAATTGCTCCAAAGAACCATACTTTTTATGATTTTCTACACACCCATTTGCTTCCTTTGATGGTATTTTATTCCTTGAAGTGGTGGTTAATCAAGATCATTCGCTTGGTGAGTACATGATCTCATAAAGCCTTTTGCTCAACTCATAAATTGTTTTTCTCATCACCACTACCTTTTGATGCACCCTTTCTTTTCCGTGACTGCAACTTTTACTGTCCATTTCTCTTTTCTACTTTAACTATTCATGATCATCGATCATTTTTTCATAGGATCCGCTACCTAATATTCTATTTGTATACTTCCTCTGCTCTGACATTTTGCTGGTGTTTCATGAGTTCATATTTTGATTATAGAAATTGCTCTTGCCTCAGGACAATTTTTTCATCAATTCTTTCCATACCTAATATAGAAAATGTATGTTGTATCTGTGGCTGGATTTTGGAACCCTTTTGCATTAAGAAGTATTTTGTTTTATCTACTAGGCAGTCCATGTTCCATGCTATTCTGTTACCCTCTTGTTTACTCTTTCTAGCTCCCTTCTTTGTGGCAGTCCTCCCCAATATCAAATTGTCTGAGCAGCTGAAACAAGAGGTTCCTTTCACAGATCAACTAAAGCTGTGTCCAATTTGCCCGGTAATAGAATGGAAAGAGATTGCAACTTTCATATACATTAAGTCATGGGAATAAAGTTGGAGTTCTGATGAATCTGGAGCACCCCTTATCAAGTGTACTTATGTTGACATTCATTTGATGATAGGTACACAGAATGGTGAAACTGTCCTGAAGAGTCTCAAATTAGGAAGACGCTGGTGGTGGAAATATATGATCTTATAGTCTTGTCCATCTCTAGTAATAGGCTTTTGGAAAATCAAAACTATTTGTGTTGTCATAATTTGCTGGAGTCATGGCAACCTTGTCTCATTCTGACTCCCGGCGCTCATATTCTTGGTGGTGGGATAGCCACCTACCAAAGAATTCAAAATGGCTTCAGGAAAACCTTACAGGTGTGTCTTCTTCCTCTCTCTCTATGTGTGTGTGTTTTGAAGATATGTTTATAGTATGATTAGCATTGTTAATTTTTTGAAGATGCCCGTTAGTTTTCTCTCAAAAGCTTAGGATTAGGATGACCTAATTTCATTATAGCATCTTTAGCAGATCTATCGTTGGTTGGTAATATCATATTGTGTCAAAATCAAAAAATCCTATATGATATTGTCATAAAATAAAATCATTATGTCTATTTAGCATCACCAGTCTTCTAAAAGACAAAAGTGTGAGCCATCAACTACCCAGCAGGAATAATATATTCACTTTTCATTTTGCTGTTTGGATGCCAACATAATCATTAAATCGGAATTCATTACGTTTAAATTAATGATGGATATTGAGGCTCAAAGCAGTCGATGAGTATGTATATATGAACATGGTTTTTAACTTTTTCTACAGTTATTTTTAAAAAGTAAAAAGCAAGGGGAATTCCAAGTTATCAGATATGAGATTAAATTTTCTTGTAACTCTGTTTTGTTAAATTGAAATAATAATGGTACATAGCAAATCCAAGGATATAAATACGAAGACAAAATTTCCTTTTCATGAAGTGCCTGTTCACACAAACCAAGGTTGAACCACTTTTACTTTTTTAATTTTTTGGACTCGTTGTTCGACTTTGTGGCATTAGAAGTTATGCAAAATATGCCACCTAAGAAGTTATATGAACATGTGAAATAAGAAAATGTTGTAAAGCAAGACATAAACACAAGCGGATGCAGACATTTTTTAAATAATGAATCCGTTATGTTTTTGTGGAAGATGTTATCATATATATATATAAGTGCGAGTAATAAGGAATTAATGCTGGTTGGTGACCATGATGCGTATCTTTGTTAGTAAATTAACTAAAGTGATGCTATTTTTATACAGACATAGATGCCAAAGTGAAAGCCATGATCAAGCTCATTGATGAGGAAGCAGATTCATTTGCAAGGAGGGCAGAAATGTACTACAAGAAGCGCCCGGAGCTCATGAAATTAGTTGAGGAGTTCTACCGAGCATACCGTGCTCTAGCAGAGAGATATGATCATGCAATGGGGGAGCTACGCCATGCCCATAAAACCATGGCAGAAGCATTTCCCAACCAACCACAATACATGCTGAATGATGATTCACCGTGTGTTGAATCACACACACCAGGAGTTCCTTCTGCAATATATTCTGAGTCTGAGCTTTCAGAGAAAGCAGATGGTGAAGTTCAAACCTTGAGGAAAGCCCTGGCGAAAATACAGTCCGACAAGAATGCTATCTTTCTTCAGTATCAGAAGAGTATGGAGAAGTTATCAGAAATGGAAAGAAATCTTAATAAGGCACAACAAGATGCAGGAGGCCTTGATGAAAGAGCGAGTAAAGCTGAAATTGAAACTAAAGTTCTGAAGGAAGCCCTGGCACAGCTAAAATCTGAGAAGGATGCTGGTCAAGTTCAGTACAATCAGTGTCTAGAAAGTATAGCTAAACTAGAGACCATGCTATCTCTGGCGCAGATGGATGCCAAGGAATTTGATGAGAGATCTTCTAAGGCTGAAATCGAAGCAAAAAAGCTAAGGCAAGAACTAGGCCAGTTGGAAGCTCAGAAGGATGCTGGTCTTCTTAAATATAAACAGAATCTTGAAAAGGTCTCAGTTCTGGAAGCCAAGATAACCCTTGCTGAGGAGAACTCCCGGATGTTAAATGAGCAACTTGGAAGAGCAGAAGCAGAAATTATAGCACTGAGAAAAAATCTTGCTGAACTGAATGAAGAGAAAGAATCTTTAGCTGTCCTTTACCATCGATGCTTGGAGAAAATATCTAAAATGGAGAATGAAATTTTGCATGCCCAAGAAAATTCTGAAAAGCTCAGCAGAGAAATTGAGAAAGGCGCTGAAAAACTCAAGACTGCAGAAGAAAATTGTGATACGTTGGAGAGATCAAATCAATCTCTTCGACTAGAGGCTGAAAATCTCTTGCAGAAGATAGCCATGAAGGATCAAGCACTTTTAGAGAAGCACGCTGAGATAGAGAGGCTGCAGAATCTAATGCATGAAGAACATTCTCACTTTCTTGAAATTGAATCCACTTTGCAGACTCTGCAAAAGGTGTACTCGAAGTCACAACAGGAGCAAGGAACTCTTGTTATGGAGCTTAAAAATGGGCTTCAGTTGTTGAAGGACTTGGAGCTTTCCAAACCAGGTTTTAAGGATGAAATGCAAGAGAGTGTGGAAGAAAACAGAATGCTGAGTGAACTTACTTTCTCTTCCACTAGGTCATTATTCAGAAGACAGCAAATGGAAATCTCTAAATTAAAGGAGATCAAAGAGAAGCTTGAACGAGAATTCGTAGCAAACTCTGAAGAAAACAATGCCCTCCACCAGGAAGCTCATCAAATAAAGAATGATATCCAGCACTTGAATAATAGATACCACGCTATGCTGGAACAACTACAGACTTTAGGTTTGGATCCTAGATGTTTTGCAGCATCTGTGAAAGATTTACAAAACGAGAACGCAAATCTAAAGGAGGTCTGCAAAGTGGAACGTAATGAGAAAGAAGCTCTTCGTGAAAAGTCAAAGGATATGGATGAACTTTTGCTACAGAACGCCTTTATGGAATTTTCCCTTTCAAGTTTAAATGATGAACTGGATGGATTAAAAGTAACAGTGAAGAAATTTCAAGAGTCTTGCCAAGTTCTCCAGGAAGAAAAATCCACTGTCGTTGATGAGAAATCAGCTCTACTTTCACAGTTACAAATAGTCACCGAAAGTATGCAGAAGCTATTGGAGAAGAATGCCTTGCTGGAGAAGTCCCTGTCTGATTCAAAGTTTGAACTGGAAGGTTTGAAGGCGAAATCAAGTGACTTGGAAGAGTTTTGCAAGTTGTTAAATGATGAGAAGTACGATCTTCTCAACGAAAGAAGCATTCTAGTATCTCAGTTGGAAAGCGTTGAGTTAAAGCTAAGTAACCTGGAAAAGATGTTCACAAAACTAGAAGAAAAATACGCCGATTCGGAGAAGGACAAAGAAAGCACATGCAATCAAGTACGAGAGCTCCATGCTTCGATTTTGGTGCAAACGGAAAAGCATGCTAATCACAAACAGTTAAGTGAAGTTCGACTGACAAATTTGGAGAATATTTTTCATGCACTACAGGAAGAACTTCGTTTGGGGAAGATAGAATTTGAAAAAGAAGTTGACAAAGCTGTAAATGCTCAGGTCGAGATGTTCATTTTGCAAAGTTGTATAGAAGATCTGGAGGAGAAGAATTTGGCCTTGTTATCTGAATGTGAAAAGCATGTTGAGGCATCGAAATTTTCTAACAAAGTTATCTCCGAGTTGGAGACTGAAAACTTTATGCAACTGATAGAAGAAGAGGTTTTGTTAAATGAAATTAGAAAGCTTAAAATGGCTATTCATCAAGTGTGTGGGGCTCTTCAGATTGATTCATACGGTGGGCACGACAAAGGAACCAAGCAAGAGGAAATACCAATATTGCATATTTTGGACATCATCGAGGGCTTCAAAAGTTCTAGTGTGAAAAACCAAGAGGAGAAGCAGCAGCTCCTTCTACAACATCGATCTGAGAGAGAAAAAATGGAGTCAGAGAAAAAGATCATGCAGCAAGAGTTTGAGAGCCTGAGAGAGAAGAACGCGATGTTGAAGAAAGAGAAGGTTGAGCTCCTGGAGAAGAACACCCAACTGAGGACTGAAGTGGCCAATGGAGAAGAAAGAGCCAATGCATCAAAGTCCAAATTGGCTGCTCTACGTGCAGAGTTGAATGATTTGCAAAGAACAAATCAATTGTTTCAGGAAGAAAATAGTAAGATCCTTGAGGAAAAGAATTTACTGCTTAGGAGTGTTTTGGACCTAAAAGATGCAATTTCCGTGGCTGAAGATGAAAACAGCACGATCCTACAAGAGGTACTAGCCCTAAGCAACCTCAACTTAGTTTATGAACGCCTTGTCTCCGACAAAGTCATTGAGCAAAAAGCACTTTCTGAATATCTCAACAGTAATCTTAGCCGTTTAAACAGTGACCTTCATCAGGAACTTGGTATCTTAAGGAAAAAGATTGAGGTGAAAGAAACCGAGAATGTTTATCTGAACGAGTCTACTGAGAGGATGGATAAGGAGCTGCATGAAATAAAAGGTGCAAATTGCCGTTTAAGTCATCAAGTTAAAAATTCAGAGAATCTTCTCGAGAAGAAAGATGTAGAACTGCTAGAAATGGTAAAAAGGCTGAGGGCTGCGGAGACATTGAATGAAGAGTTTTGCAGATACATTGAGGAGCTGAAGATGGATCAAGAAGAATCAAGATTGACCAGATTAAGCCTTGACAGGCAGATTCTTGATCTATCAGAAAATTGCATGAATAAGAAAAAAGAAATTGAACACCTTCATGAAGAAAATAGAAGCTTGCAGTCTGTGATGAAATCGTTACTTCAGGAAGTTGAACAACACAAGGCTAGGGAGCAAGCACTGAATTCCGAGTTGCTGGACAAAACAAATGAATTCCAGCTTTGGGAGGCTGAGGCTGCTGCGTTTTATTTGCAGCTTCAGATTTCATCAATTAGTGAAGAACTGTTGAAAAGCAAGGTCACTGAACTTACTGGAGTCTGCAAGAGACTTGACGATGAAGGTGCTGGAAAAGACTTAGTGATTGAACAGATGATAGAAAGAGTCAATTTACTGGAAAAGGAAAATAGAGGGCTGAAGGGGCAATTATCTGCATATACTCCAACGGTTACTTCTTTGAAAGAGGATTTTGCATCTCTAGAGCACACTTACTTGCGTTGCACCAAAAATTCTTTTTCTGGAGGCAACAGGGGGAAGAAGGTAGGGTCCTCTTTGAACTAGATATTATGTAAATGTATTTTTTTCTTCCTTTTCTCTTGTCAAAACAGCTTATATAGTTAGTTCACTTCTATTTTCTATTTATCCACGTCTACCTTGAATGTTTATCCAGGATGTAGCGATTGAGACTTGTCCCCAAGAAAATACCCATCAAAGTTTAAGAGGAAATGAAAGTATTTTAATACCAGATGTGGTTGAAGATTTGCTAAGCATCCAGAAAAGGATTAGAGGAGTTGAGAAGTTGATGATGGAAGAACTTGAAAGACGTATGAAGCAAGAAAAAGTGACAGGAAATTTCGAAGCAGAAGCAGCATCAGAAATGACAGAGCACTCAAATTTGGAAGCTGCTACTTATCCAGAAATTGACAACAAAAAATTGGTGATGAAAATCAAGAAAGACAACAGCACACGTGGCCATAATGCATGGAGAACAAAATCTCAAAAGCGGTTGATAATGATAGACATTCCTCTCGATAACTACAAGGATGATCCGGACTACAACAAGTATTGTAAGAGAGAGCTCAGTAGGAGCAACGACCATATGCTTGAGCTATGTGAAACTGATCAGCATGATGTTACTGAAGATACTAAGCTGGATTCTACTTCAGTAGAAGACGCAAACACATGGTATGACTCAGAAAAATGTCAAAATTACTCTTCAGAACTGGAGCGAGAGAAGGAATTAGGGGTTGACAAGCTAGAGTTGTGGAAGACTGGAAAAGAGACAAGTGAAGATGGCAAGAGGAGGATCTTGGAGAGGCTTGCCTCCGATTCTCAGAAGCTTGCCATTCTTAAAATGACTCTGCAAGACTTGAAAAAGAAACCGGAGACAAAGAAGAAAAGCAACAAGGTAAACGAGATTGAGTATGAAGCTGTGATAAGACACATAGAAGATGTTGAGGAAGCGGTGACGCAACAAATTGGCATGTATGATCAACTGGCAAGGGATTTTGAACTTTGCACGCCTTCACCTTCAGACACAAACACAAAGAAGTTGGAAAAGCAGCAAGTACAAATGATAAGGAAAAAGCTATCAGAACAGGCTCGAAGAGGTTCTGAGCAAATAGGAAGGTTGCAGTTTGAAGTGCAGAACATCCAATATATTCTGCTCAAACTGGCTGATATGAAGAACAACAACAGAATCTGTAGACCAACAACAGGTGTGTTGTTGAAGGACTTTATTCGGATTGGTAAGAAGAATAGCAGAAGGCGCCGTAAGGGGTGTGCTTGTGTATGTTCAAAGCCTTCAACTAATGAGGAATGAGTATGTTGTGAGTACTTTCTTTGTTGTGAGAAATCAGTTGTTAACATAGCTAGTAAAATTGAAGGTTTGTCATAAGAAATAAGAGACTATTCAATTTAGACTTATCTGATGGTAGCAACTTATTGCAAAAATCTGTATGTATGTTTTAGCTTCCCAAAGAATTGTACCGAGTGACTTGTATGAAGAAGAATTGCATTGTAACAGTCAATAAAACTCTCCATGCAATCCTTAGTTTGCAATCTAAAAGTGTAAATCTTATCCTCGGAAACTCACGTCAGATAATTAATTAACGTTGACTTGAAAAATAACAGTTAAATAAAGGTAAAAATAAAATTAAATGGGTTATTAATTATTAATTTTGTCGAAGCATTATTAAATATGTGAAAGGAAGTTTAAATTAAGTTTGAGTTATTGAAAATTGTCTTACATCTTGAATCTTTTTGAAAATATTAAAAAATATATTTTTCTTGATTGACAAGTAAGCAAAGCATGGTCTTTGGCGGCTGGGGAAGTCAACCATGGCTTACTGCAGCCTTGCATTAATACCTACTCTCATTCTCTCAACTATATTATCCCCTTCTTTTCCTTCTTCTTCCACTCAAATTCCTTCTCATTTTTTCAACCCCATCATCAACCTAATGGAGAAATCAGAAGGAAAAGAAGAAATTTTCGATTTGAGTGGAATATCTCTTCGACCCCTTGAGCTCTCTGACCTGGATGATGTCTTGGTGTGGACCTCTGATGAAAAGGTGGCGGCTTTCTGCACTTGGGACCCTTACAATAGCAAAGAGGGGGGAATCAATTTCATCCAAAACATAGCCGCCAAGTTTGCGTGGTGCAGAGCAATATGTCTGAACGACCGTGCTATTGGGTGTGTTTCTCTTTCCTCCAATTCAGAGCATGACCGAAGCAGGAACAGATCCATGGAACTTGGGTATGTTATCGGTTCCAAATACTGGGGTAAAGGGGTGGCCACGCTGGTTGTGAAACAAGTGGTTAAGGATGTTTTAACTGTGCAGCCATTGCCAAACTTGGAGAGGGTTGAAGCTCTTGTTGATGTGCTGAATGTTGGGTCTCAGAGAGTGCTGGAAAAAGCTGGTTTTCAGAGGGAGGGAATTCTGAGGAAGTATGTGTTCTTTAAAGGAAAAAGCAGAGATATGGTGATGTTCAGTGTTCTCTCTACTGATCCTCACCTTTCATCTCCTTAATTTCTTTTACTCTTCCCAAAGATACATGTCAATCACCATCCCATCATCTTTATCAACTGAGTGATTATTTGTTAAGTTCCTCATGCTTATTGGTTATTGAGACAAGAACGTGACTTGTTACTAGCTATGAGAACTTTTCAGGTGTGGTTGTTATTAGCTGTTCAATTGTTTTTGGTATTGGTGGAAGAATTTCCAGATTGTAAGAAGTTGTTGCAACTTCTTGTAGGGTTGGAGAAGTATTCTTCATCTTTCAAGGATTGAGTAATCGTAATTTATATTTATTGTTCGAGTGGGAAGTTGTGTTGAGACTGTATAATTAACTGGATATAACTGCAAAAGTGAATCAATATAGAAGTTGTGTAATTTGAAATATACCTATTTTACTTCAAATTACCTATGTAAAATCTCGTTTATAATCCGTATATTTAATATTTCTAATTACTTGCCGGCATAATTATTTTAAACCTTTAACTATTTTTCAATAAATGTTAAGAACTTAAAGTTAAACTATATTTTCAACCTTAAAATTCTAATATATATATATATATATATATATATATATATATATATATATATATTATATATATATTTATATTTAAATGTAACATTATATATTTTTACTTTGGACTGTTAGATGTAATTAATATAAGTAATTATAATACACTTTTACTATTCACATTTTTAAATTTAAAAGAAAATGAAAAACATGTAACTATAATCTAGTTCACTGAATCTTTTATATTCTCGCTCAAAAGGTCTAAAATTACTAATTCTTAAATTGTTACCAAAATGCCTATAATGCTAAGCTTGTAATTAAAGGAACTATTGAATATAAATTAATGTTTAAATACTAAAATAAAAAGATAAACTACAAATAATTTTAATTTTTTATGTTTAAAATATCTCACATAACAATAGAAATAGGAAAAGCAAAAAGATAAGGATGAATTTAGAAATAAGAAAAATCAACTCCTCCACCTTTGATACTATCAGACTTATTGTTTAATGTTCCTTATCACTGAGTAAGGCTTACAGAGACAAACGATCATTCATCCCGAACATGCATATCCAATGGGGTGGTTAAAATTAGGTTTAGGTATATAACAATTGAAAAATGTTGAATCGAAATTCTGAGAAAAGGTTTGCAACAAATAAGTCAATGGTTGGATGTTGAATTCAGATGGCAGCCACACATCTCATCCTATTGCACGATCGATAGTAAAAACAATATGCAAAGATTGCACAAATTATGATAGGGATGAGAACATGCACACGGAATAGCAAAGAAATTTTAGCGTCTCCAATAAAGCTTAAGAAACCGAAAATCCAGATTGAAAAAAACAAATGCTCTCCTAAATGCCAAAACAAAATTTAAGTATAAATATTAGTAAATGCAACAGCAATTCTAAATAAACAAAAATTCATTATGAGACAGTTCAAGCTCCAACTACTTCAGTTGCTCCCTCCACTACAGTTTCATCAGCAGGTCTGTCGACCTTTGTTCCAACGTCTTCCGAGTAATCCCCGTGAACCTACAAGTATAAAACCCAAAATGTAACATATAAAAACACTTACCAAGTTTTGTTTACGTTATTATACAAGTACTGTGCACTAACAATGGTAAAAAATTTATACTAAAATTGCTTCATAACCAATAAATAAGGTCAAAAACCAACAGGAAAAGAACGAAGACGTTATAAAAAATAGGGAATCCCATGCGTAAAAAAAGCTTTTGACTAAACCATTCTGCCGATACCACACAATAATACAAAGAAAAATCAGCAATGCTCGACTGACTGCTTCAATGAGGCGCGAATATCATCAACTAATTGAAATATCTTTCATTGAATAAAAAAAAAAGTAATTAAAAATTCAAACAAAAAGGACATACCTCCATCAATTTGCCAAGGTCAAACTTTGGAGCTTTCAGAATCTTAACTTTACGAATGAACACATTTTGTAGGGGATAGATGCTTGATGTTGCTTTCTCGATCTCTTTGCCAATCATCTCAGGGATGAACTTGCGGACCAGTTCTTTCAAATCACAGGCTGTAGCCTGGTTAACCATTATCTCTCTCATTTTCCTGCGGATCTAAACGGACAACGGTGCCTTTTACAATCTCAGATATGTAACACATTCATCCCATAAACAATATATTAAACAAAATAAACCAAGAGCACATACTTTCAGAAAACATGTTCATAAATATGGAAGGCAATGTTTAATTAGAGCACATGTACTGAAGTGCAATTCCAAGAGCAAATGTTGATATAACTTGGTTCAAATCCTTCAAAATTTATATTACTATCTTAGGTACAATAGAAAGAAATGCAATAAAAACATGTTATATTTAACATCAATATAGAAACTTTTCCCTGCATATTTAAAACAAAATTGGATACAAAACATTTAAGCATACAACCTCTAAGGAGTTGGTACCTGTCTAATTTGGCTCGATTGTGCATAGCAAGTCCTCTTCACTTGGTTGCTGCGCCTCTTGGTAAAGCCAATGCAGAACATCCTCAGAGTGTAATTATCAGTGGTCTTCACATCTACATGAGCTTCGATCAAAGTTTGCCATTTTCGGACCAAAGACCTCAGCTTGTCAGTTGTGAAATCCATTCCCTAAAAAGACACATTCCCAATCTAATTGAAATCATCTGTCAAAAAGGGTGTAAAAAATAACTCCGGCCACTATCTTACCCAAAAGTTTGTCAAAACATTCTTTCCTTGAACATCCTCAGCTCTCAAACGGATCTTCTTGAAGGCATGGTCCTCATCCCCTTGAAGATCAGCCAATGAGACCTCAAAAACTCTGTGTTTGAGTCCTTCCGAAGCAATCTATTATTCAAAACAGTCAGTCAACCCATCACCAACTACACAAACTCACAATAAGCTTAGAAATTTAAAGTGCATGTACACAGAATAACACCTCCCAAATATTATTACAACTATAACACTCCAGACCATGGACAAAGTCAGAAAACAAGACAAGTACAACGACAAACCTACAATACTGAAATAAAACAACGAATAAGACACCAAAACAACAAACAGGTTCGTAGAGATAAAGAACAGCCAGATACAACATTCAACTTTTCATCCTTCAAATCTTTCCACAAAATTCTATCTTTTTTGTCTAAGTGAGTATATGCAGATCAAACCCTACAGTCATTCAACCCCTATGCCCCATGCCATATACAAAAATGAAACTGTATAGCAAGATTGATAAAAATAGGGTGAAAATACATATAAGATCGTGAAAACATAAATAAAAACCTTGGTTCCCTGGGTACGAGTGACGAGGGTCTTGCCCACATTCTTGACCTGGAACACAGAAGGGGCCTTGATATCGTACCAATCCTTCTTGGAAAAGGGATCGGCGCTGCGGATTGATGCAAGAAAAGTTAAAGAGATTGCAACAAAAAGTTAAAGAGAAAAGAAAGTGAAGGAAATGGGCACTAACGCCTTCTTCTTGCCACCCTTCTTTCCTTTGGAAATCCTCTTGTTCTTTCCGACCGCCATAGTTGCTCTTCTTCTGCTGCTTCAAGGTCTGGTCTGGTCAGGTCTTCTCCGCAGCCGTCTGAAACCCTACTTCCACTCTCAGCACTCCTCCTATTATTAGTTAACTCACTTTATATTCCTTAAAACCTTCATTGGGCTTGGGCTTTGTTTGGGCTAAGCCCACTCAAACTATAGGTCAATCTGCACACTTTGGCATTTTCTTGTACTAATTAGAGAAACAAATCTATGAATACAAGAAATACATAAATATTCTAATCAAGCTTATTATATTTATTTTAAAAACAGTGATAGTATGCATATGATTTCAGGTTCTAACCTAAGTGAGATCGATCTTTGCTAAAAAAAATTATTTTAATTGCGGAGAAGATGAAAAGTCGGGTCATGTTAATATTATTAAATAATAATAATAATAACAATAACACCAACTTATCTTTCAATTTTAAATTTTGCCAAAAAAAAATTAATAATATATGCATAAAACTCGGTTCATCCATTTAAATTTTATTTTTTTAAATAACTTTTTTATAAAATTGTTGGTGAATGTTATTACCTATATAATTTATTTGCATGTTATTTATTTGTATAGATCATTTCACAAATGAGAAATAATAAAATTTAAAGTGTTATGCCAAAAATATAAACAAGATCCATAAGAAATACAAATAAAATACATGAATATAAAAAAAAATACAATTAAACACTTCATATCAAAAAAAGTTCTCAGTGTATTTATACGTGATGTTTGACTTCTTAACCATATATCCGTTACATTAGTTTATCTCTTCGGTAAATGAATTTTAATAGTTTTGAAAATTGAAAATAAAATAAAATAATATATATATATATATATTACAATACAGAGATCATGTATAATAAGTTTAAAATATAATATTTTTGTTTTCTTAAAATAATCATCTTTTAAAGAAAAATTCTTTAAATAGACATATTGAAACATTATTTCCTTAAATGAATCTATTTAGTTTTTTAAACAACATTGCGGGTTTTGTTTTCTCCATAAGCCTATAATAATAGTTTTGGATAAATGATAGAAGTGGGATATAAGGTGATTTTCGACGTTAAACATTACATTCAATTTCTGACACATAAGTGATAGAGTTTTACATGCATAAAAATTTTCGATGGGAACTCTTAATGTACGTAAGTTCTTCGACCGCCACTAGATGACACTACCTAAAACTAACACATCTCATAATATTATCTCACACACCGTTTTTTTTTGTAATTTAGAATCTATTGTATTTTGAAATTGTAAAATAGGGTCTCTCAATTTTTTTTTTGCGAAACAGTGTCAAGTCGTTGTAGTGGAGGACGACATTAAAGATGAAGTCGTCCTCCTCTCAGCCGGTTTTATTTTTTCTTTTTAAAAAAGTGTTGTCGTCAGCGTGGAAGCCGGTTTATTTATATCTTAGATTGAAGTCGTTAAGTTGGATGATGGTTTCACTTTTAGTTTTTGTTTTTTCTGTTTTAACGTAACAACTTTTTTTTTTCATAATTGAAACCATGAAATATTTGCAATTTTAGTGCTTATGGCTCTATTCACAGCCTTCATAACAACACCAATAGTGATGGCAATCTATAAACCAGCACGAGGAAATTCAATTAAAATACGACAGAAGTTGGACAAAAGCTGGGTGACAATTCTTGGAGGTCCGGGAATGAAATGGTTGAGATGTTCAGAGTCTTGGCCTGTCTCCATGGGCCAAGCAATATCCCTTCTATCATAAATTTGATTGAATCAACTCAAAACACAAAAAGATCTTTGATAAAGTTTTTCATGATGCATCTTGTTGAGCTCACAGAGCGCTCATCCTCTATCAGAGAGTGCTCGTATGAATGGTTTTCCTTTCTACAGCCGCTTCATCGCCTAACATTAAAAAAAAAAAAAAGTGAAACTGGCTTTGGGTCTAACGACTTCAATCTCAAATATTATAAAACCGGCCTTTACCCTAACAACATCCCCTTTTTCAAAAAAAAAAAAACCGGCTTGGGGGAGAACGACTTCACCTTTAATGTCGTCCTCCCCCACGACGACTTGACCATGTTTCGCAAAAAAAAATTGAACGAACCCTATTTTACAAATTGATGGTCAAAAGAATCCAAAAATACAAAAAAAAAAAACCTCACACAACACTAAAATTATTGAGAAGGAAAATAAACCAAAACCAAAAGCACTACACAACAACTCATATATTATTGCGCCTACGACCTTAACTTTTTAGACCTTAATAAATTATAAGTTATGGTTAGTGAACTTGTGTGAATCAAATTAACTCATTTAAATATTATTATCAGTTATTTTTATATTGTACCAAACTCGGTATTTTGTTTGGAATGAATAAAGATCGAAAAAGAAAAAAGAAAAGTGAAACTTAATATAAAATAGGATTTTTTTTAATTAAGAAAAAATGAGCGAAAAGTTAACTTGTTTAAATAGTGGGGATGAGTGGAAAATAAGAAAAAAAGTTTGTAATACCTTTGATTGATGTGATGAAAAAGATATAAATAATATATAATATATTTAAAATACAATTTAATGTAAAAAAAAAATACAATCTTAAAAATATAAATTAAAGTTAAAATCAAATTTAAATTAACATACACAAGTATTATAAAATCTTAATAAATAAATAAATGTATTTCGCAATAAAAAAATATTAATTTTTTTTATCAAATTTTAAATTAATTATTGTTACTATATTTATTATTTTTATTTTAATTATCCATTTTATTATCACATATTACTTTAATTGATTAATTTTATTTTTTCTCATAATATTAATTATTTAAAATTAAACTAATTTATTTTACAATATTTTTATATTATTATTTTTAATTGTTTATTATATTATAATTAAAAACTACAAGGATTTTATTATATTTATTTATACACAATTGATTATCTGTTTTTTAATATAATTGATCACCTTCAGTTTTTGACTTCCTTTATAAACTTATACATAATTGATCTTAATGATTACATCGTTAGAATCAAACAGTATACAAAGGAGTGTATTTAACCACATATTAAAAGGTTAAATATTTTAGTTTTAATGCTTCAATAATTATGTTTATTTATTATTAAAATTCAACATTTAATCCTTTTCTCCCTCCCATTTCATTACAATTTCTTTCCCGCTAATCATTTATACCAAGACCAGAGAAATAATGAGTTGTGTAATGTTTTTTCACACCACATATTTCTAATAAATGTACAGACAATTATATCAATTTCCAGCTGAAGATATTTCATTTGTGGACCATAATTGGGCTTTTTTTGCTCTCATTATTCATGTTCTTAAAGGGAATTTGAATTTTCTGTGGAGTTATTTTTATGTTCTTACTTAACTGTGTCTATATTATCACTCATTTTAACTTTTTAAAGTATATTAAAAAAATATTTAAAATATTAACACAGTATATTTTTAATATTTAGTAGAGAATAAAAAAAATAATAAAAAATTAGGACTCTCTTAAAGATTATGGAATTGAAAGAGTGGAAAAAATAAATATAAATAAATAAAATTATTTGAATTGAAAGGAAAGAATAACAAAAAATAAATAAAGTAAAAAATAGAAATATTTGAATTAAATAAAAATAGAAATAAGTGGAAGGTTTGTTAATACATGCAATTAATTATAAAGAATATAAAAAAATATGATAATTGATTTTTTAGTAAAAAAACAAAAGATATCCTAGTGGTGAAGACATAATGAAAATGTGTCTTAGACATTCATAATTAATGATGTTTATGAATAATAATTATGTAGACTCTACACCAATTACATACGATTTAGATTCCACTACAAGTGCTGGAAATAGACTTCATGCAATGAATTCTGGGAGATGGCATATTTTATTCCATCACATTCAAAGAAGAAGTTTTCGCCAATATAATGAAAGTTGATATGTCATATTCAATCACCTCAATTTATGTATTTAATCATTAGTACCGATGTAACAAAAATAAATAATTAAAATATTAATATCATTCTTTAGAAATAATAAAAGAATAAAATAACGTTTTTTATCTTTATTTATATATATTTTTCTTATATTTTAAAAAAATATTTTTAACTTTCTATAAGCATATCTATTTAAAAAGGAGTTAAAACTAAAAAAAATTATCAAAATCTAATTAAGTATTGATATAAGTAATTATTAAAAAAAATTACAATGAGCAAATTCCAGTTAAAATCAGATTATGAAAATATATATAATTGTTTTAATTTTTTTCTTTCATGTTCATAAAAAATATTTTAATATTTGTCATTCTTTTTATATTTAATTTCATATTTTATTATTTATTAATATTAAATGACACATTTTACAAAAAGATTTAAAAATTTATCCAATTTAAATCTCATAAATTCTTATTATACTTAGATTCTAAAAGTTTGGGAGTCACATCTCTTGTAGGGGTGACAATATGAGTTTGGTATGTTGGGTAAGCTTGTAGTCCCATAAAAATAAGGCGGGATGAGTCAGGATAGTAAATTCACATACCCGCATTCGCTCAGCCCGCAAAGTCCATAGTTCGCGCGGGTTGGCCAGCAAGTTCACATAAAATTTTTTTTGCAATTGTGTATATTAGTTACCTTTTTTATAGACTTTTGTGTTAATGTTTCAAATTCTTGTATAACTGAAAAAAAAAAACAAGTATTATGCATTTTTTAATATGCTAAAATTTAAAGAATACATTGTGTATGTCATAGTACGAATATAAATATGATAAAAGTATTAAATTATCAATTTATCATTCAACTCTCCAAAGTTTTTACTTAATTTTTTTAATTTTTTAAAGTTTCGCAATTTTTTGAACACTAAAAGTTTTATCATAATATTTTTTTTTAAAAAAAAGCGACCGGCCACGGACACGCAGTTGTGCCAGACTGGCCAAACATTTCAATCCACAGTTAAAATGCAGTGCAGAAGCTCGCATTGCCACCCCTATATCTCCGCCTTCAAAAAATCCACATACAATATCGATACCCATTTTCCTTGTAATTGCAAAAAGATGCTTCTCTAAGAAAGAAATCAATATTCAAACTTGATGAATTATTTAAAGAAAAATATTTAATGGATAGAATATTAAAGAATTATAAATACAAATTTTAACAAAATGGAGATGTTATTTTTTTCATAAATTTATCAATTTGGTCGATTTATTATTTCATCTTTATCTAGTTAAGTAGAATGGACCAAATAAATTTATGGGTCGAAAACTCCGATCCAATTTATCACATTTTAGAATGCTACCAAATCGGTTTGTGGACAAAACTCACTTTATTATCCTTATTTTATAAGGCATGGCATTAGTTTTACATACACAAAAATGACGCCCAATAAATAAGATAAATTCAATCGAAAATGTTTGATAATAAAGAAATGTTATTACAAGATATTATTTTCGTTTAAAAAAAGATGTAGTAAAAATAATTGCAAATATTTTAAGAATATTTATATAGTAAATTTTATCAATTTTTATAATTATTATTTTAAATTTTTTTAATAATTATTTACTACTCCTAATTATATAGGTTCACAATTTCTTATTTTTAAATGCTGAAATGTTGTTCAATAATATTTGAATAGTTTGAATGTTTAATTAATTTGATTGTCAAGTTATATACGTTGATACTTTAATCTTTAACTATAATCTTTATAGTAAATTATTCGATCAAATTGTCTTATGATTTTTTTTTTTAAATTAGCATAACAAAAGTTTGTAGTTTTTTTATTTATATTTTGTTGAATAATATGACAAAAAATATGTAATATTAGCCATGTTTTCTTGGACTATACAGACACTTTCTTGAAAATAATTAATCATATATTGGTGGTGAGCATGATGAAGATATTGATTATTGATTTTATTATGATTGTAATCTCATGGATTGCTTACAAAATTATTTAAATATATGAATACTTAAAAATAAATACATAAAAAATTATTTTTATGTGGGTTGGTGAGTCAATCCACTTAATCCATCAACTCGTGATGGGTTGAACTGAGTTATAAAATTTCTAGCTCCCTTTAAAATGAGTCGGATTAGGTTCACTCATTTTCAACCCGACTTGTGGTGAGCCAACCCATTAACTCACTTTCACATGTCTAATTTTTAAAAGTTATATAAAATGATAATGGATTAATATGATAAAAATTTACGCCAACCTTTAATGTCTATTAATTTTTTTAATTATATCCTTTGTAATAATTTTTTCTATAACCATATTGTTTAGTTATTTAATATCGAAGGTCATTAATTATTACTATTATTTATTAATAAGATTGAAATAAATATCTTTGATCATTTACTTACATTAATTTCCTTTATGAGGAATGAAGTCAAGAAAATATAGTAAATATAGTGGTAGAATGAAGTTTGAATTTCTTAATGATTTTTTTATGTCGAATCTTCAAAATACACTCATGATAATTAATTTTAAAATTTTAAAATATATTAAAACTATCTTTAAAGTACTATTTTTAATATTTAAAGTAAAAAGAAAATTCAGAAAAATCGAACTTGGTAAGATATGTTTTTCTAATGAGGTTTTTCTTGCACAAGAATATACGTTTCAATTTCAATCTTTAATTACATTTTTAAACAATTTGTCCATCACCGTTGAACCAATAATATTCTTGTACTAAATGACAATTTTTTAATTTTTTGTAAGACCTACTTAAACAATTTATCAGGTAAAAAAATTAGCTAATATAATTATTACTATTTTGAATTTACATATACGTTTCAAAATTACTTCCAAATTCGTATTTTATTTTTTAAATGCTTCTATATTTTATCATTAATATACTTATTAGTTTAATTTGATTGGCCACACGTCTTAACTGCTAAGGTAAATTCCCAATATAATTTTTCAAGACGAAACAGAGTTCAACCATAACCAGCTAAAACATTAATGAATATAGTTGTCTGTTGAAATAAAAAAAGATTCATAATTAAGAATATTTTAGTGAAAACAATTAATGTAGAAGACATTCTAAATTGGGTCTCACGGAAAGGATGAAGCCTAACCTCTATTTTAAGTATTAAAGAATGGTGTTTTATCATAATACGCCAAGTGATTAATTCGGATAGAATATATTTTTGGTATAAGATATATATTTTTTATTTAAACTTAGAGTAGAGTTATCAAAACGGATAACCCGGCTCGACTCGACCCATCATGGGTTGATGATTTAGTGAGTCAACTCAACTCGGTTCATTTTTTAACGAGTCAAAAAAATTTGAACCTGGTCCGACCCACTACGGGTTGACGGGTTAAACGGGTTGACTCACGAGTTCACCTAATTAAAAAAAATACATTTTTTTTATTTTCAGTCAAAACTAAATTATAATTCTAATGAAAATCTAAATAAACTTTAATACAATCCAAATACAAACTAAAATAAAAAAATACAAATTATTTAAGTGTTTGTTAAAAAAAACAACCTAATATGACCCAAATGTAAAACTCAACGTAATAAAAAACATTTGTGTGACCTCTTTATCTGCGGGTTTGTGAGCCAACTTGGCTCACCACGAGTTCAACCCGAATGAGTCGGGTTCTAGATGAACCGGATCAAAAATTAACACGTATTAAAATTTGTAAAAAAATTTTAACCCAATCCAACCCAGACCCGTGGTGAACCAGATTGACTCGTGAATTCAATTCATTTTTATAGCTCTAATTTAGAGTGCATTGTTATTATTACTGATATATTTAAACGTTATGAGATGAAGTGAATAATTTTGGAGTCATAAATTTTGAGTAGAAAAATGTGTATATGAGTTGTGTTGTGTTGATTGACACAGAAAGCCACACCATGCCAAAGAAAGTTAATTGCAAAGAGCCATTGGTGAGAGGAAAGTCAATGTTCTTTTTTTTTTTTTTTTTTTAATTTATAATTAAAATAAATAAAAAAAACCACTGATTCTTATGCACACGCGTCTTTATCACAACACACGAAACCGGTTTTCTGTTTTTGCCTCACTCTCACTCTTCTTCTATCTATGGGCCATTTTTTCAGGATTTCATCATCGCACACTCTTAAGTGCCCAAACACAGAACAACCAACATAACTCTCCACTACTACTACTACTCTTCAATTCAATTTCTCTTCATTCACGATTTTCTCTTTCTTCTGCCATTATTGTAGGAATCCGAATTCAGGGACCAGTTTTGGTTTTACTCTCTCTAGCCACCCCTCGTTTATTTGTGATGTGTTTGGGAAATAATGGCGCTCACAGACACCAACGCAAAATAAATTGAAAGGTAGCGAAAAGAAGGAGCAAAAATACAAACAACCCTTCTTGTTTCTGATGTGTGATGCATGCACCTCTGGTCCCTTGATCATGACCACTGAGACTCCCTTTGCATGTCGTTTCTCACTCCCCTTTTGATTCTATTACCTCAGACGGAGCAATAGAGGGCGACAAAGCCGGGGAAAAAGTCACCATTTTCATTCACTTTTTTTTTTTTTTTCCTTTTTTTTCTCCCCAAATTTTCTTCACTGGTTTAGGAATGAATTTAACACTGCTAGTAGTATAATCTGTAAACAAGAGGCTTCAGGGTTCACAGAGAGAGAGAGAAAGAAGAGTTTTTTCATTGAAACTTGTTGCCAATTTCTGGCTTCTGACTCTGCAAACGAAAGTGAATTTATTTGGCTGCAGTTTTGCACATGTGTTTGTAGAGTGTAGTACACTAGTTAGTAGTACAAGTCTCCAACACTGCAGATAAAAACACAGAATTGGTTTTTTGATGTTGTCTTCTCGAAGTTATGGCAGTGTCCCTTCAGGTGATTACTGCAATCTCTCTCTCTCTCTCTCTTTCCTGCACACATGTTTTAATTTTTTGGGGTGGTGTTTAATAGTTTAACTATTCTGATTATTTTCGTGTAGAATAAAAATGAAGGGTAGTGGTAAAGAGATCCACGCAGAGCATCCTCTATTGATTGACAAGCTCTGATTTTGATGGCGTTTTGTAGTTCATCACCGTCTCTACCAGAAAAATACAAGAAACTGGTATCATCTTTTTTCAGTTCTCCCAAGTTGTTCGCCAATTTCACATCCAAAGTTTTGTTGTGTGAAACTGAGAATGCGATGAGTCCAACCTCTATACTCGATAGTAAGCCTTTATCTGGCTTCAAAAACCCTTTTAGGTCAGAAACAAACAGCCCCAGAACCCCAGTTGGCGAACACAAGCGTTACTGGGATAAACTTGATTCAAAGGGTCTTGTTGATGCTCTTGTTGATGACAACAAGCCTGGGGAAGAAACATCAAAGTCACAAAGCAGAATGATTCTCTTTGGATCCCAGCTCAAGATTCAGAATCCTCCACTGCCTCATCCAACAGTCTCTCCTCAATCACCTAAATCCGTGTTTGGTTCTGCCAATTCAACCCCTGAACCCTCCAAATCTTCGAGAGTTTTCACGGGATCTCTCTCTGCTAGTGAAATGGAGCTTTCAGAGGACTACACCCGAGTGATTTCTCACGGGCCTAACCCAAGAACTACTCACATATTTGATAACTGCATCGTTGAGAGTGGCTGTTTTGATTTTGGATGCTCTTCTTCTCCAATGGAAAATGTGTTTCTACCTCACCACACCAGTTATTCCACTGAAAACTTCATGAGCTTCTGTTTTTACTGCAATAAAAATCTTGGACAGGATATGGACATCTACATATACAGGTAATTTTATTTTATTTTTCTGTATCCATCCATCCCCATAAACAACACCACTGTAATTTATGCAGTTGTGACAACCTCTTAAAGTTTTGCTACTTGATTTGGAAGCGTAAATGATGTGAATTGACAGAAAAATTTGACGTGTTTGTGAACTACAACTTTTAATCTCTGCATGAAATTTAAGATTGTATTATACTGTTGACCACTCCATGGACAAAGTATTATACTTTCAACCTCCCTTTTTGTATTGGCTTCAGATCACTTTGGCCTCTCCCAGTAGAATGTCAAGACAAATCCGATTCATGGAAAACACTCTGATGAAGTTTTTCTTTATTGGTGTTTTGAATTAGAATTTGCGTTTTTATCTGAACAATCTGTATAATCAAAGTTTATGTTAAACGTTAACATGAATCAGTGAGTTGAACCTTCAAGTTGGATCAGAGAATGACAAAAAGTATTTTACTGATTTTTTATCCAATAGCTTATAAACTGACAGCAAGATACTTCTGGGAAACTTTGAATCTAGCATTCACAAAGACAGAATATTTTGAACAAAACTCAGTGAAAATATGTTGGATATGAGCTTATGAGTGTAGTTGTGTGGTTTAAAATTCAGGGGCGAGAGGGCATTTTGCAGCCGGGAATGCCGTGACGAGGGAATGCTTTTGGAAGAGGGGATGAACAAATTGAAAGCTGGAGATGGATATGGGACATAGTTCAGTTCCTTTATACTAATCTACCTTCGTTCCTTACTTGCTTTGCTTCAAAGAACTTCTAATAATAACTCTTTGATTTTTGTTAGCTGGTTTTGCATAGATTCATTTTTGGGACATAAAGTGGTCCTTAAAGATCCTGGAACCACTGTACCTGGTTTTGTTCTTTCTGTTTCCCTCTTTCTGGGTGGTAGTAGTTCTGTAGAAGGTGGAAACGATTGAAAATGAAAGGCTGAAATAGTGTAGTAGAGAAGATTTTTATGGAAACCATGAATTAGGAGCATGCTATTTGATTTTGCATTGCTCTTAAAGTTATCAACAGTAATAATACATACTATATAATTACCGCACGTAAGACCAATCTCATTGTATCATATCAACTATAATTTTTGAGGATCTGCACACTGCATTTGAGGAATTACTCTGCCAATTTCGAAAGGGAGAGTTAGAAGAAGCCAAATTGCTGTTTATCTTCATAAAAGAAGAAGACACTAACAATTATTATGGTCGTACCTTTATTTGGTTGATTGGTAGTTTTTGTACTCAACCACATTTTGTCCTCATGGCTCCTGTCCCACTTAGGGATGGCAATGTAGATCGGTCCAGTCCGTAAAAAGGTCCTCACATAATAGACTGACTCGTCTTTTTCTGCATAATTTATACGGACTGAAATCACTGTATTTTAAAGATAATTTAAAGATAATTTTAATATATTTTAATATTTTAAAATTAATGATCATGTGTATTTAAAAATACAGAAAAACAACAATAGAGAATCCAAATTCCATCCACTTATCTCGGTGTGATCATGGAAGAAAAAACCTGTTCTGTAGGTATTTGGAAGTGGCCTTCAGTGAATTTCCTCTCACGCCATTGAAATTTCTCATTCATGAGGCTCTCTAGTCTTATCATTACCTTTTTACTTTCATCATAAAGACTTTTACTTCATATTTCTGGAAGCAATCACTGCAGCAGTTGACTTATCATTACCAACTGTTCTATTCACTTTCAATTTTTTTCTTTCTTTTTTCTTCACCGTCCCCACTTCTGGGACGACAACTTCACTGGGCCTAGATCCCAAATCTTCAAAGTTTAATAATACACCTTTCTATTTTCACTTTGATAAATCTATAATTATTGTACTACACCGATCTAAAAACAGAATTTTGTTTGCCAAACAAACATTTCCAGAAGGAACATAATACCATTTTCTTAAATTCGTCATTTGAGAATCAAAGGAAAACAAAGTTCGAACATTTGAATCCAGAAACTGAAGATGGGGTCTTGTTATGCCATGAATGCTTTGGTCACTGTCAATTGTTTCTCTGTCAGAGACTTTATACCGTTGAGCTGACAAGTGGGATCAAACTCAAACTTCGAAGACCCCACACTCAGATCAAAGGTAAACAATAACTCAAATATTTATTACCTTTTTACCAAAATTGTTAATAATCTCATCATATATAATATCAGAGGTAGTGTTGCTTCAAGTTCAACATCTTTGCGCATTATCGTACCTTCTCCCAACCAAGAAGGTAACGATAACCAATTATGCAGACACATTTTACAAACATCTTGTTTCTCGAAGTTGCAAATGTTCATCACCGTTTTACATGTAGCATTGTTTTTTGTTGTCTTTCCAGAGTTTAAAACATGTATGTTGTTTTCTATTCATTTATCATGGAATATGCATTGTTCTAGAAGCTTTGATTATTGGATAAAATCACAGAAATTGTTCTACGCTAGTTGGTTTTAGTCAAAAAGGTTGAATTGAAGATGATGGCGTTGCTGGACGACAAATTTATCAAAAGTACTTACATTACAGGAGAGAAAAAAGAAATAAAATTTTATTCATTTTTATATAAACTCAATTGCATAAGTTAAAAGAATAAAGTTTTAGATAAGATAAAAGAAACAAGTTTTTTTTTTTAATTAATTTATTGATAAACTAATTTTAATTTGTGCATTTTTTTCTCAACAAAAATAATTTTTACCTGAATCAAATTAACTCATATTAACGTTCTATTCAGGTTTATAGGATAAAAAAGTTATCAAACCAAAACTTAGTTATGCTTTTATCAAATTTAAGTAATAATGAGTTAAATAACACTCAAAATCGTAACCTTTCTAATTTTAAACAGTTTGCATGAGAGCCTCGCTAGGAGAAATTGACCTTATCAAATGAGGCCGGTCCACTTGTTTACAGGGCTTATTTTTGTTGGGCCTAATATGATTGGTCCAATATAAATCACTTTATATTTTCTTTTTATAATTTTGTGTCAATTTTACAATTTTTTTAAACTATCCAAAACTAAAAGTATAAGGACTCCGGATGGATAACCTTTAATGTAAATTTTTTACCTAATTGATTAATCGAGTTGATGATTTTTAAAAGTGTAATATTTATTATGTTAAAAATACTTCTAAAACAAATATTTAGAATTTTTTATATTTTCTGATTGAAATTTTCTAAAAATAATAAGATACTAACAATATTTATAATACATACATAAATACCATTACCCAATATTATCTTTATTATAATTTTGAGAGGGAGTGAGAAGAATGGTAACGATATGAGAAAGAGATATTAAAGGAACAGTAATGATTATTGATTTGAAGTTTAGTGGTAATGAGGTAGCTCTATTTGAAAACTTAGGCATTAATCGGCATCAAATTATAATGACTAACTTAAGATGATGATGGGATAGAGTTATTTTTTGTTTCCATTCAATTTTCTTTCTTCCACTTATTTATCCTGAAAAAGGGGTGTACAATGATAATTGTATCACATACTATCAATATGCAATTCAAAGGTTCCAGAAATTCCATGGTCTTTCCAATTATTCAACTTTTGATGGGACATGGACAATGAAAATAAAAAAACTTTTTGATCGTTAATTTTTTTTTACTTAACCATTATTTTTAAAATTTTAAATAATATTAATTAATTTCTTATTATTTGTACTTCTATTCTTCCCTAAATATTGTATTAATATATATATATATATATATATATATATATATTTTAAAAAAAAAATAAAAATACAAATAGAAAATTTATATATTTATATTTTTTTTTTCATTTTTTAATTTCTAAAAAATTAAATTATTATTATTATAAAAATAAATAAAAATAATTTTTATAGTAGACAATTTGTATTTATTTTGTATGAGAATTTTATTATAAAAAATTATTTTAATTTAAGAAAATAATTAAATTAAAAAAGTAGCAAATAAGAGAAAATTATTAAATTTAGAAAAAAACACTTAAAATATATATTTAAGGGTTAAATGGAAAAAATATATGTACACAAAAATAAAAATATTTTTATATATTAGTATAGATGGCAGTTATTTATGTCTATAAAGTGTATATATATATATATATATATATATATATATATATATATATATATATATATATATATATATATATTTTGGATATGACACGTATCTAATATGTTGATAAGTTAATTTTGAAAATAATATGACACAACACGTGATATATGTATATTGAAAAATGTACATTTAAAAAAAAATGAGAATATATGATTATTTTTGTGTGAATCCAAATTAAAATTAAATGTATAAAATATTTTCAACATAAAAATTTATAAATTGTTGTTATTATAAAAATATTATTGGTTTATATATTACATATTTCAAGTTTAAAGTCAACTTCTTAACATAGTATTATAGTCATTGGTTAAAGCCTATCCTAACATCGGACATATAATTTCACCTACTATCTCAGGCGGGCTGCTATTGGACCATCCATTTCTAATCCTACACACGAAATGTATATATCTCAGTGTGGGGTGTGTGTTAGAAGTCTCACATCATCTAGAGATAAAACAATTTCATAGTATATAAATGAGATGTAAATTTCACTTTACAAGTCAATTTTATAAAATTGAGTTAAACTTAAAATACATTTCGTTGAACATATATCTTCATGACATAAGGTCAGAGAAACATGCTCGAAAATGTCAGTTTTTCACAGATGATTCTCTCTCGAAGATTTATAATATAAGATAGATTAAAGTTATTGGTATTAAAAGGTGAAAAGTAATTAATAAGAAATTGGTTGGGAGTGTGGAATTAGAAGAATGAAACAGGTAATGAGTTGATATTTGAATGAGCATGAAACCAAAAGTTGGGTAAGTGTGAAGGGGAGGTGGCTGGGTGGATTCAAAGTTGCACAGAGCATGCACATGCCAATGTTTCCTTTCATATGTTCATGTCTTTCAACATGCACCAACTCGACTTTGAATAGCTTCTCTTTTGTCATAAAAACAATTCGCGAAGGTTTCAGTTGGTGGGCAACGTAAGACCAATTACGATCTTACACACATCAGAAATCCAGAATACTCGTGTGTCTACGTATTTGGTTGTGAAAATGAATCAACAAAATCAGACCCAACTCAACATTGTTGGTGAAAGCAACATTGAAGAAGAAGAAGATAGCAACCTCCCCTAGGCCACACAATATACATTTAAATTCGAGGAAATTCTAGCACTTCGACACAATCCTCTGATAATTCATTAACTTCAATTTAATGATGTTAGGATACACTCAGTGTCGCGTCACATAAAAGGAGACCCATGAAAGTGAACTAATCACAGATTGGAAAAATGGGCAACACTGTGAAGTGGGGTCCTGGCTTCTCTGTGTTAAGTGCCAAAATTATTTTCAAGTTAAACCTTTTGCATTTGCTTAAATTCATGCATTTTAACAGTGCAAACTTGATTTGCCAACACAACCAAGCAAAGGGTACATTTGCCATGTGCACACTAACTGGCTAAGCAGCATTTTGCACATAACATTTTGACTAGAATCACATAAAGAGATCTTGTTTCTTCGCTGTACATGAAAGAGAAAAAAAAAATAAAATAGAAAAGACATAATTGTTTTCGCCAAAAGATGAAAACAATGCACAAAATTTGTTCTATTATTGCAACTTGCAAGTAGAGATTTCGGCATTCTGTAGTCAAGTTGTCAATTCATTGTTCTGTCACATTCATTTGTCAATTGAATTCTATTTTATAGTGATTTAGTGGATAACAATAATGCTTAGCTTAGTATGAAATATAGATTAAGCCTCACACACCAGTTGAAAATAAGAGAAACAAAAGGGATGCCATGCCATGTTGTTACCTTTCAAGTTTGGTGCATTCAGAAGTGATATCTCAGATGCAAATCAGTTTTCATAAGCTAAATCAACAAGTCCATATCTCATAGCTCAGTAATGAAAATTTTAGTACAACTCTTTCTCCATTAAGCAGGGTAATCAAATCTTGTTATGAACATAGCAAAAACATGATTGATTTACTGATAAAAAATCATTTTCAATTAATCAACTGAAGTTGATACAGTGCAGCTTTAGAGGGCAGTGCCATCTTGTCAACAAAGCTAGAAGATATTTCTTAGCAGTGATTGTGACTGTCTTACCTCACTAAATGCTTTGTTAGGAAAATAATCAGTCAGCACTCCAAATTCATAGAATTCATTAACCTATTGCCCCATGTGCTTGGGAGTTTCTCAGTTTTCTCCTTTATTTCTCAATAATGGTGGCGAGAAAAACTATGATGCAGAGTCTTAGAAAGAAAAAAAAACTACCATGAAACATTATGGTATCAGATAGGTGTCGTATCTAGGTTCATACACGAGAGAGGAAAAAGGATTAGACAATGATGAAGCTAAATACAAGGCACTTACCTTTTTAACCGAAAGCAAAGGTCAACAGAAAAGAATAACGAGTCACTCACACAGACACACACACACAACTCATATCCATAATTAAGCAGGTGCCTCTGTGTCAGTTCAATAAAGTAGAATTGTGAACAGTGAAAAATGAATCCCTCAAACTGATAATCATAAAGTTGTGAGAATGAAATTCACGTAACATCAGTAGAACTACTGGACAAACTACCAAAAGCGACGACAAAACAACATAAATAAACATGCCATAAAAGAATCCATCCGCACATTGCCCCACCTTCATGTAAATTTGACTCTTGCTTATCTCAATTTCTGAGGCTTGGAGATGAGTTATTATTAACAAGGAATAAGACAGATATCAGATAGTGGCAGTGTTTAGTTAAGTTAATTCATGTGTTTGATTAGACGATGATGTGTGACATTATTAATTGTTATTTAATGCAAAGTGGGGTCAAAACCAAGGCCCCTCCGACCACTCCCTTTTTATTTTCCACATCCGCCATGTCCCTTAGAACATGGAGGAAATTATGGCACTCTTCCCTACTTAAATTCCCATTCTCTCTTTCATCTCAAACACCATAAAAGCTCTGGTTGAACAAGCTCTTACTAGTTCTTGAAGCAACAAAACCATCAATCCCAACTGAGAAAGCACACAACTTGCCAACATAAAGTAAATAACCAAGACTACCCCTGTCATCATTGCGCTCGAATAATCCAACCAAAGAAAAGAAAAAAAAGAAACCACCCGTGGCTGCTGTTATCCGAAGATTCTCATTCCCCTCCTTAAAAGGGAGATAAGAGTTCAGAAAGAACTTGTCTTTACAGGTAGATATGGAAGTGGAATCGGTCAAGTGCGAGTGCTGTGGCCTCAAAGAGGATTGCACCCAAGAATATATCCGCGACGTGAAGGCCAAGTTTGACGGAAAATGGTTATGTGGGTTGTGCTCAGAAGCAGTGAGAGACGAGATTAGCAGAGGGAAAATGGGTTTTGCCATGGATGAAGCTGTGAAAGCTCACATGTCATTCTGTGGGAAGATCAAATCCAACCCTGCGGTTAGAGTGGCTGATGGGATGAGGCAGATGCTGAGGAGAAGGTCGAGTGACTTGACTTCACCGTCAAACAAGTACAGTAGCAGGTCAAACACCACTTCTCAAGTCACTGATTCTTCCACTTTCACATTGCACTGATGAAAACAGAGGAACCTGCAAGTTGGGGACAGGGAATACCTTATCATAACTATCTTTCGTTTCGTTCAAATAAAGTTTATACTTAGCTTTTTGTGGCTAAGCTTCTCATTTTGTCTTGTTGTACAGAGAGTGCTTTTTCGCTTCATCCGTCTTTTTCTTCTCTGTTTTCCTTTCTTCGCACCAGACATCTAATTTCCAAGATAAACTGTTTAATCCCAACTTTATTCTACACGTGACTGATCGGCACAAAAACCATTCTCTTCCAAAAATTCATATGCTTAAGATGGAAAAAGATTATATAACTGTTTTAATGCTTCTGGTTAAATGATTAATGAACGTTGTAAATATGTGGGTTATCTTCAACTTCCTTCTGCAATAGTCAAATGATTCGCATGGAAACAGAATTTGACATCCATTTTTTCTTTCTTTCTTTCTTTCCGAAAGATGTCAAAGAAACTAACGTACTTTACAAGTCAAGTGACGTTTGATGTTGTTAGGCTCAAGGTGCAGTTTTTGAGCACTCCTTTTCATCTCAGTTTTACTTAATAATATGGGACCAATCTTTTAGTGCGACTGGTACTAGATTTCATACAATAATATTCAATTGAAAAACAAATTGTTCAGAGGTTTGACGCTATCATTTGTTGTCTATTTATTTTATCAGCAGTCATTTCTGGGAGTTTCATTAGTGTATTATTAAAGAAGCTCCTATATTGTCAACTTCTCACTCTGTAACCCTCGACTTTCAAGCACAAAAAATGTGAATTTTTTCACTGCCCTGTGGCCATAATGGAGAATGTCATCATCAACTTGTCTTATGTAATGATAGTATGCGATTTTCCCTTTATCCTACTACGTTATGTTATGTGGCTGACGATAGTTTTCTTGAGGTTGAGGCATAGAATCTCCATAAAGGTCCATTAAAGCAACACAAATCAAATGGCGAAGGACTAAATCCATTTGTTGCAGCTAAAGATGGATTATAAAATTTGATAATTGAGGTACTTAATTAGCATTAACATTTGTGTGAATTATAATATCATGATTAGGCTACTATGCCATTTTGGAGTTGGTGGTGTCGTGATGAATGGTAGCCGCCACTAGGTAACCACGCATGGATTCCAATTCTTCAAGTGCAATGATTTTCCGTAACCAATAAGTCATAAACTACTGAGACCTGACCTTCCAAGCAATTGTTTATGTATTTATGATAAATTAATGGAACACGATTGATCCTTACTGCTACTATTGGAAACTCCTTTAAAACATGCACATCTTCTCTCTATTCATTTATGTAGTATTAATCAGGATTGATAATTTCTCCTATTATTTAGGTCACGATTGGTTTTTTAAACATTTTTCTTTTAAGAATAAAAAGATTCATAAGTAATAGAAAAAAAAAAATCTGCTGGAGTCAAATACGAACTTGTTTTGTATTGACGTTGTTGGGGCAATTGTTTCGTTGCGAATATTGCGAGAGAAAGGTACCTCTCTGCTAAAAATTTAACATGAAAAGGTAAACTGAACTCATCATGCAGTGAAAATTTTACTGCAGAGGTTATCATTTGCCTCAGATGTCGTAGGCAAATATTCTCAAATGACCTGTTGAAGCGCCACCAAAAGGATTTCCAACTTAAGAACTTTGCATTGACCTTCAATGGAGCCATGCACACGTCTCGCTCAGATTTCCAGTATGAAATGGGTTTGGTAAAGGAAATTTTGTAGAACCTTGAAGGAAGAAGATTCTAGCCGCTTAATGAAGGCTCAGAAGCGCCTTTTATCCCATACAATTCCTTAATGCATATTTTGAAAGTAAGCTTGTTATGCCTGTGCCCAGTTGAATCGAGTTTGATGTCAGTCTAACGTTACTATAGGCGTGGTATCTGTAAAGTAACGTGGTAAAAATTTTCAATTATTTACTGCCAAATGAGTGGTGTTCAACTAAAAGAAAATGAATTCATGGTAATTTTAAACAAAATTAGAAATGATGATCAACTTTATAGTAGTGAACCCTCACCAAGCTGAAGTACATGCCCTGGCATATACAGGGCAAGCCCAAAATGAGGGTATGCCAGTTTAATTCAATTTACAGATTGGAATAATTCACCAATAGTCTCTACAAGAACAAGTTCCACCATTAAAATGGTGAAACCTAGTCCTGTCTCTCATAACAATCTCTATTCGGTACACCTTTGAGACCAGTTTCATAAAGGAATGACAATCCTCACAAATTCTAAGATTTTTAACTATACGAATGCATGATGATTCTTTTCTCTCACTAATTAGCCCGTAGCACAGTGCTAATTTTTCGCTATGCCAGAGAACTACTTCCTTTTTTTCTTCCTCTTTCAAATCAACCAAAATTCCTGAAGTACTGGGTGTGTAGCCAACTAGCTTCAGTTGACTGACTATCGCATCTAACTTTTTATATATTTCATCTGATTGCTTATGATATCTATCTGCCATCATAAACACATGCACCTCGTTATTCAGTTCAATCCTACTACATGCCTTCTCCTTTAAGATACCTCTATGTCTCATTAATTTCCTGACCAGTCCAACATCATCCCACCTTTTTTCTTTGGCATAAATGTTTGACAAAACTACAAGGGCCCCATCATGATCAGGCTCTAACTCAAGAAGTCGTTTTGCAGCAAATTCCCCTAATTCAAGCTCACCGTGATTTTGACAAGCAGACATTAGGGATCCCCAGATGACAACATTTGGCGGAAAAGGCATTGTCTCAATAAGCTCCAATGCTTTTCTCAAGAGTTTGGCTCTGCAATATAGGTCTACCATGCAACCATAATGTTCACGTTGGGGAGAAATGTCGTGGTCATTGATCATGGAGGAAAAGAATTTTTCGCCCTCCTCAACCAAGCCTGCATGACTGCATGCATAAAGTATACCTATAAACGTAACCGCATTGGGCTTAATATTTTGTACTTTCATCCTATGGAAAAGAGCTATGGCACTATCAGCATCCCCATGAATGGCAAAAGCATTGATCATGCTGGACCAAGATATCACATTTTTTCTTGGCATATTCTTAAATACCTCTCTTGCTCCGGCCAAGTTGCCACATTTAGCGTACATATCAACCAGGGCATTGTTGATGGGAAGAGCCCTTCCAAAACCATTTTTATCTGCATATGAATGAACCCATCTGGCTTTAACAAGTGCACCAACATGAGCACAAGCCGAAATGACACTCAGCATCGTGATCTGATCAGGCACTATTCTCTGTCGCTGCATCTCATTAAACAATTCGAGAGCCTCCTGAGGCTGATCACTTTCAGCATAACCAGATATCATGGCACTCCAACACACCAAGTCCTTCTCAACTATTTGGTCAAATATGAAGCGCGCATCTTCCACTAATCCAATCTTCGCATACCCCGAAAGCATCGCAGTAGAAACAACCAAATGTTTTGAGGGAAGTTGATCATAAACTTCCCTAGCCAGATACACAGCACCACAACTCGCATACATATTAACAAGAGCAGTCTGTAGATGTGAGTCAACACGAAAACCATTATCCTTAATGAACTCATGAATTGCTTTGCCATAGCTTAAATTTCCCGCATGACCACAGGCAGAAAGCACGGTACAAAGGATAATAGAATCTGGCTCCATACCAGAAATCTTCATTTCTTCATAGAGCCTTAAAACATGGTCATAATGACCACTCTGGGAGTACCCATCAATCATAATATTCCAGGTAACGACATCCCGGTTAGACATTTTGTCAAACACCAAACGGGCATCCGTAATACGTCCACATGCCGCGTACATGGCAATCAAGGCGGTTTGAATAAAAGGGTCGTCATGGAAGCCCAACTTGGAAACCAGGCCGTGAACCTCTAAGCCCATATCCAAGGCAGAAAGTTTGGAGACGGCCTTCAACAGAGGGGGGAAGCTGAACCTGTCGAGAAGGGTACCCTTTCTCCGGAGTAGGCGATAGAGGAGGAGGGTGCCCTCCGGCGTGGGGCCACGAGAGAACTGACGGAAGAGCTGGTGGGAGAAACGGGTGTGTGGGTTTGGAATTTGGGTGAACAGAGAGAGCGCATAGTGAAGGGCCGAAGGAGAAGAAGAAGAAGTAAGGGTGCAACAACAAAGAAAGAGTTTGAGATGCAGAGAGTTAGAATGGTCGAGCTTTGAACGGAGGATCTGAGCATGCACTTGCTTCACATGCCTTAACGTCTTGCATGATTCCAACACTCCTTTCTCTCTACCAACCATCCTCGAGCTGCAAATGCTCATGCTCATGCTCATGTTCACACCAATGCTCATGGCCATGCTTCAAAACATCTATCAATATGATGGGGATGATGAGATAAATTTCTATCAAATGTAAGTGGGAATAAGTTATAGATTTTCTTACAGAAAAATAGTCTATTAAATGGTTGTATTATTTTGCTTTTAATTTTATTTAACTGTTTATTTTTGTCGAGATTTCAAATTTGTAAGATCTAAGAAATAGTTAGAAATTATCGATACTAGATTATTTTGTTATAAAAATTAATATAAATATAATTTTTTTATTAGTAATGATTTTATAATATTTTATTTTTTTTCTAAATTTCTATCTGGATGCATTTTTCATAAATTTATAGATAATTACGCAGATAATTACGAATGTTAATTCTTTTTTAGAAAGAATTATGAATGCTAACTCCAGTTATGCTATTTTATATAATTCTTTCATGTTGATATATATTTTTTTCTATTTTCAATAAGTTTCTAAAATTATTAGCGGACACATAGAGTTACTGTGTACAGATATTCACTTTCTAATTTTCTAAGAAATTTAAATTAAGATCAACAAATAATATATAATTAATTTTTAAAATAGCTGTTAAATATAAAATTAAAAAAAGTATGTACAATATTTTTTTAAATAGTAATTTAAGATAAAAAATATTTTTAGAATAATGATTAAAAGTAAATTATTTATAAAATAATTAATTTTTAAAATAATTAAGGATAAAATTATTTTCATCAAATGTGACACAAAATATTCTCTTTATATATTATTAGCGTATACATGGACACTGTCGCATTTGTGTATATATATTTTTTAAATATACGTAATATTATGTTAGTAGGTGATGATAATATAATGTTATTTAGTTAATATATAAAATAAAATTATATTTATTAAAAATAAAGTGAAATATATCAAAAAAATATGAAAAAATAATTGTTGATAAATAGAAAAAAAGAGAAGAGTAGAGATAGATAATTTTATAAAAAAATTTGTAAAAATAACGGTAAATTTTCAAAAATTTAATAAATAATCATATTTTAAAGAGTAAAATTAGTATTTTGAAATGTAAACACATAAGAGAAAATTCTTTTTATATAATATTATAGATTATAAATAATAACAAAACCTAGATCGAAAAGAATAATTGTTTATATTTTATGCATAATTAACAGTAAGTACTTAGGATATTTAATATATAACTGATTTTTGTATTATAACATAATTTTAATAAATAATACATTTAATTATCCTATTTTTATATAATATATGTAATATATTTATAAAAATTACAACATAAAATAATGAAGAAGGCAGATAATTGCCACATACAACAGTTTTATGTGATGAATTTATGTTGTTTTATTTTAACACTTCATGTTTCCTTTACTTTCGAAAGAAGGAGAAACTGAAACTGAGAGGAAGCAAGAAGAAAAGGAACCGCAATGAGTTTGATTGGAGTATTGGCCGATCTTGAAAAAGTTCTCATTACCAAGAAGGTTTTTCCCTTATCTCCCTGTTTCTCTTCAGCTAGGGCTTTTAATTTCTTTCTTCTTCAATTAATTTTTAACAAATCAGTGTCAATGCATATGCCGGATCAGGCTAATTCCGAGTTTTACTGTTACACTCTCTACTTTTCACTACCATTTCTTGATTCTGGCGTCTGAGAGCACAGATTCAGTGTTTTCTTCACTTAATTTTATTTTGGATATGCAACTTGCACTTCCAGATAAATGCTTTTACATTTGGAGTAAATTTAGTTAAAATCAGTTTCTTTTAATTGGCGATCATCATAAAACGACATGATTATTTGCCTTCAAATATCTTTGAAAAGGTTTTCGTGCACACATTGTGAAAGTTCGTTGATGATGGACTTGATAGACGCCGTAAATATCTGTCCTTTTCTTTTGTAGGAAAATTTGACACCTCAGGAAGCTAATATTCTTCATTCTTGGAAAACTAGATTTGTGAGCGATTTTACTGCTAGTGCACTTGCTGGGAGTGCAGCAGCATGGACTGGTTTGTGATTTTAGCATCCTTACTTAGTCTGGTTCTAATTTATAATGATTTAGTGAATATTGTTTTAATATAAGAAATTTTTGGCTTTGAGACATTGCATGCTTAAGGTGTTAAAAGTCATCCGACTGGTGACTAATAAATAAAAAAAGAAAAAAGTTTTGTTCTATTACCTTAACATCCTGATGGATGGAGAGGGGGGCATTGTCTTACTTCTTATGCTATAGTTGCATAACCAGGAAGATTCCTACATATTTTTATTATTCTACCATAGTCACAGCAGATTATCATTGGGGTTAGTATGACCATGAGCATTATACCTTTATTGCAGCAACTCGGAATCTCAGTAAAGCAAAAGCATTACAAATCGACCTTCCAGGCAGTAAGAGAAATTACTCGCTGTATCTTTATTTCTACAGTTTTACTAGGGCCTCCCCCTCCATGGGGGAGGAGGTCATTGTCTTGTTTTAGAGTTGCATAACCAGGAAGAGTCCTACATATTTTTGTAATACTGTCATAGTCACAGCAGATTCTCATTGGGGTTAGTATGACCATGAGCATTATACCTTTATTGCAGCAACTTTGAATGTCAGTAAAGCAATTCGAACCTACCTTTCAGTCGGTAAGAGAAACCACTTGTTGTATCTTTGTTTCTAGTGTTTTACTAAGGCCTTCCTACGTAAGTCTTGTTTGTTGTCTTATCCTTTTGCAGGAGCTGGTACTATCTTTGGAAATTGGCTAGGTAATAGAATCTTGTATTCTCGTGCAGATCAGATTCTTACAATGGATGGTAGCATATTGCAGAAGGAGTTAGCGAATATGTAGGTTTTCTCCTCTCAGTTGCTCAGACTTTGTAAACATTTTTTATTTGTGCTATAAGTTCCAATTACCATCTCATTCTTTGGAGTTCTTTAGGTAGGCAATAAAGTAAATGCTGTCATAAGCAGAGCAATTCAGCTTAGCTTTAGTCCACTATACCGCGCTGTGTAGATAGGTGGCTGATTAAAACTACAAAGGTTTTTTTGTGTAACAAGATCAATGTGAAGTGTCAATTATACGTTCTGAATAGAAGTAGAAAGTACGCTATTAAATGGAGGAATATAGGCGACCTGTTTCAAATAATGTCAAAGACAGTCTAGGATTGATGAGAATGATGGTGAAGAGTTATTAAAAGCAAGGAAAGGTTATTATTACTTGGTATAGGAGTATTTAGGGTGAATTGAAAATAAGGTGACCATTATAGTGTTTTTGTGTTACAATTCTTATGAATGGTCACCTTATTTCTGATATGGTAATCCAAATACTCATTTCTGTTTTAACTGCAAAATCCCCCATCCCCCAGTTGACTTATTGGTTAAAAACACAACTATTATTAGTCCAAACAAAATTGCTATGGGATTTAACTGATACCTTGTAGTGTTCTAGTTGTTAAATTTTATGTATAAGAATTTGATGGTAGTTGAAATTATTCCAAATAATGTAGAGATTTTTCCACATTTAAGTTTTTCACTTGTCTTTTGCATTCTAGTTATCTTGTTGAAGTGCTTAGCCACTCCTCTTCTTCTATTAGTTTAGGTCCTTCTAGCATTTACAAACATAGCTTTGGTCTTTGGTATCACTTGATCAAAGAACAACTTTTCTTTTTCCAATTTGAATTTAAATAAACATGTAATATCATTTTAGCGGTTACCTCGTTGACACAGCCTCTTAGGCAGTACAGTTTGAGATTTTATGTCAAATTTGTTTCCAGTTTTCAATCCTCATATTTAAAATAAGATGTAGTTATAAAAGCAAAACTTACTATAAGAGGGCAGTACAAAGTCTAAATTGTATTAATTAAACCTATACAAAGAACAGGAGCAAGAGTGGCTTCAAATACAAACACCAGGACTCACAGTACTTTTAACTTGATTGATAAATACGTACAAAAAATACTAATCATGGTCAGTTAATTATAAAATATATGAGTTGAGAATTAAAACCTGTTGTATTTTGTTGTAACCAGTTAAAGTATGTCACCAAGTGGGTTACTTTGCTTGAAATATGATTATCATTTTTGCAGTTGGAACTGCCCATGTCCCCCTCGAAATTATGTATTTCTCCCGGTTGCTTTTTAACTAAATTGGGGTGACATGGAAAGAGAAAATAGTTTCAATCTCCAGTGGGCTCTCGTATTTCATTATTATTTTGATTCAATTGATTTTCATTTCATTTACACATTTTAATTGTTGTTAAATGTCAGAATGGTGACAAAATACCATAATGATCCCTCCGTGATGCAGCTTATGTCTAAGCATTTCTATTTGGAGAGGATTTTTGATGATTCGAGTAATAATCCTAAATTAAGATGGAGATACCGGAATTTCTTTAGCGAGGCAGTCCATGGTCATAGGACTCATGATCAAGACTCTTATGATAAATCCGAAGACCATTCTCATAATGATTCTAATGATAAATCCCAAGGCAGGTCTGAAAATGTCACCAACAGCCAAAAACCAAATCTTGAGACGAAGCATACTTTTGTAAGTATTCTTAGACTTCCCTTTTATTGTTTTTAATTAAAGCTTTTTGTGTAGTTAAATATGGTAATTTCTAACTAATTTAAGGATAGAAGGATATAGACTGTGTTGGGGACACCGGGGGGGGGGGGGGTATATTTTGCTTTGGTCTTCTCAAATGCCTTGGGGAAGGGCGTGGGAACTGTCAAACTTCATTTGTGCACACTGAGAAAGTTAGTTACATACCCTCCTTGAGTACTGTGTGTATTCAAGGAAAAATAAACTTGATTTAAGCTCAATTGTAATATGTCAATGGGTTGCAAAATGTCTGTGTATTTATTGTTTATTGTTTTCTTTAAAGAAAAAGAAAATAGTAGTTTCACTGGTGGCTGCAACCATTGCAAAAGTTTTAGAGGGGAAGGGTAATGGTACAGACATACTGTAGCTTCACTAGTTGTCTCACTCACAATCAAATGATGATTTCTTATACACGAGTTCCAAAGTGATCGACCCGGTAAAAAATAAATTGGAAAATCTTTCGGGATTCAATTCAACTTGAAGCTTGGAAAAGTTTGGGGAAAAACCAAATGTAAATATAAATAAAGTATAAATTGAGAAACTGAAAAATATCTTTTTAACAAGAATCAAGGTAAAAATTACTGATTTGTTGTGAGTGCAGTAGCAGTAAAGGACTCAGAAAATGTGTTAGGAATTCCAGGCAAGATCAAGTTGTGGGTAATTACGAGTAAAATAATTAGTATATAAGTAAAAAGACTTATAAATTTATTATCTTAAAATTTTGTATTGAAAACTGTGTCCTGATGTCTTGTATGCATTTGTTCACTGACTTAATAGTGCCGAATCTATGCCAAGATTTTCCTGTATCTCCCTTCAAAAGAACGTCACTATATGGTCATATTAAATATCTCTCTATTTAAAAGTAGTTTTTAGTTTTACAGAATTAAAACTTCGAATAAATGTGTTTGTTTATAGCATAGGGCAACAAGTTACTGTGCCTAGTATAAAATGATATTGTCTCCACCGGAAAATGACAATTAAAATGATCGATCAGAAGGATATTTTCTTTTGCATATAATAATTTTTTGGTATACATTTGATTACAGATAAACTCTGCACCTGATACTTCGTGGGAGCCAGACCCTCTTGATTGTGTTTTTGGTTATGCTCATCCTTTGGAAAACACTATTAATTCTGATTCCCCCAATAAACAGCCATCAGGAACACAAAATCGGGTTCATAGAAGATCTCGCCGTAGGCGTCGGATGCGGGATCATGAGACCCTTTCCAACTCTGAGTCTACAGCAACTGTTTAGATCAATCACCCTTCAAACCAAATAAACAGTACTGTTATCATTTCCTATCTCACAGGGACAGTTTATTAGTTGGAACCTGAAACTCTATTAGCTTTAATTTGGTAAATAAATTAGAGGTTAAATTATTGAACTTTCATGAAGGTTGTTGCTAGAGCCAAGAATCAATGAATTGTGTAAACACTATAGGCTTGATATTGGTGGAGTAAGGCCTGTTAGTTTTCAACAATTCCACCAAAGATGGCAACCTATCATTTAAAAGTAATCTTAAGTTTTAAAATAATACATATATATTATCAATGTTTACGATTTTAGTAATAGATCACATTGATATTATATAATACTAGCGTGAACACGTGAACACATTTTAGTAATAGTTTTAAAATGATATTATAGTAGTAGATGATAACAGTATAATGTTATTAAGTTAATATATAAAATTGTTGATGAATTAAAAAATAAAGAAAAAAAGATAAACAGTTTTACATAGAATAGGTAAAAGTAATTATTAATTTTAAAATATTTAATAAATAATTATATTGTAACATGTATAATTGGTATTATGAAGTGTGAACATAAAGAGAGAATTCTATTTGTATATTGTTATAATATTAATGAAATTGAATATAAATAATTTTTACAATTTTAATATAAATAAGTTTTATTTATTTTATAGGCATTTTTATAATTAAAAAAATAGTTAAATTTAAAACAAAATACCAAATAAAAAAAAGGTTAAATTTAAAGAAATGGTAAAATTGATAAAATAATTATTTTTAATGAAAATGCATGTATAGTATATGGGTTCATTTCTTTTAATGAAAACAAAATAATATAAATATTACTATTGTTATTATTATAATTATAATTATAAAATTAAATATAAATATTTTTTATAATTTTGTTGTAAGTAGTTTTATTTATTTTGTTGGTAATTTTTTAATTAAAAAATAGTTAAATTAAAAAATAAGTTAAATTTAAACAAATAAACACTTAAAAGGTAATATTGATAAAATAATTATATTAATTAAAAAAATTTAAAGATTAAAATTGAAAATTAAATGTTCATATAGAAGGAGTAATCTTCTACATATATATATATATATATATATATATATATATATATATATATATATATATATATATATATATATA